>Ga0114956_1000741_pt1 | contig 24666 bp, 22 predicted proteins | sample MaitaG_FD_87304 | JGI IMG/M metagenome (GOLD analysis project Ga0114956, IMG submission 87304) | Marine algal microbial communities from Maine, USA - Maine_Asex2 metaG | ecosystem: Host-associated > Algae > Red algae > Unclassified | place: Maine, USA | collected 2015-01-05
GTACAATTATTAAGGAAAAGCGTGGCGCAGAGGGTTTTGGCTATGACCCCATTTTCGTACCAGAGGGATACGAACAAACATTTGCCGAATTAAAATCAGAAATAAAAAACAGCATAAGTCATCGACACCATGCGATGATGGCCTTTATTAAATACCTTAAGACTCAGAGCCAATAATCGAGCAGGAAAATAACTCCAAATAAAACACTGGCAATTCCATTGCTCGTAAAAAAAGCGAGGTTTACTTTTTCAAGTCTACCGGGTCGAACGAGTGTCTGCTGATAAAATAAAATTCCAATAAATAAAACGCTTGCCACCCATTGCCACAAATTCATTTCCGTGTGTGTGATTGACAAGAGGTAGCTGGCAAAGATCAATGAAGATGCCGCGACCAGGTGTGATATACGTGAGACCAAAAGAGCTTGCTCTGCCCCTAGCAAAGAGGGGATTGAACGCAGGCCCGTTCGGGCATCGTATCCTTCATCCTGCAGCGCATAAATAATATCAAACCCTGCAACCCAGAAAAACACAACCAGGCCATAGCAGATTGGCAGCCAGTCAAAGGATCCAGTCACCGCAAGGTACGCTCCAATTGGCGCAAGACTGAGACCCAGACCAAGTACAAAATGACTGAGTGCAGTGAAGCGCTTGGTGTAGCTATACCCCAATACAACCAACAATGCCACTGGCGACAATGCGAAGCATAAGGGATTGATGAAATAGGTAGTGCCCATGAAAAGCAGTGCATTAACGACGACAAAAACCAACACATGCCGGCTTGACATCACACCACTTGGTAATTCACGCGTTGCGGTGCGGGGATTTGCTGCGTCGATTTTCCGATCTGCCCAACGATTAAAAGCCATTGCAGCTGAGCGCGCAAAGATCATGCAAAGCAAGACTTTCACTCCGAGCCAGACAGGTTCTGTCACATTCGCGTCCGTTGCCCGGATCCCTAAAAACAAACCAACGACTGCAAAAGGCAATGCGAAAATGGTATGACTAAACTTGACGAGTGATAAATATTTCTTCATGGATAGCGACTGGTCGATTATATTTTTCCGATTGTGCTATCAACCGTAAAATTCAATGCGGGGTCTAACGTCATGCTTTCCAATTTGTTTCGAAACCTTCGTATTTTATTTTCACCTTCTGCAATTAGTCTTCTAAATCTGGGCTCAGAATTAATAATATGCAGCATCGGGTCGTTGCGCATAAAATTAAAGAGCCAATTCATGTAAGGCGTTTTTTCCAGCCACTGGTACGCCTGATCTTTTTGATTAAGAAAGGCATGAATCACCGCTATATCATATTCATGCGAACCATAGACGGTGCCGGATCCAATCTGTTCTTTGCACAGCTGTATTTGCTCATCAAACAACACTTGGGCTTCCTCTTCCCTGCCCGTGTCCCACAAAATGTGACCAAGTCGATGTCTAAATATCGGATGGTAGCCATGCTCTTCGTAACCTCGATCAATAATATCGAGTAATTGACGATAATAACGTTCAGCTTCATCGTAGTTCTTCAGAAAATAGTTTCGAATTGCCAGATCATGAATATTAATCGGGGTTGCATTTTCTATACCGATCCGATCTACCCACTCACGTGTGACATTTGCTGCCTCTTCATACCTTGTCTGAGCATGATAAAGACCACCCAAGGCTTGATAGGCAGACATATCTTCAGGATAAAGTTGCAGCGATTTAAGAAGCAGATCTTCGGCCTTATCAAAGAGATCCGCTTCCACATAGATTGCAGCCATTTGTTGCAGCAGGTCTGCCCTACCCTCGATTGTACTATTTTGAGGATCAATAGCCATCGCCTTCAGTAGCAAAGGAAGTTGTTTTTCTGGCGATTGTTCCACCCTGCTGTAATAATTGGACAAAAGAATCAATGACTCTGCATTATTGGGAGATAGCTCAAGCGACTTTTCCGCAAATCTCTTACATGCCGCAAAATTTCCTTCTACGTAGTAGGCCAGCGACCCTTTCAATTGATACCCCGATTCATTGTAGGGATTGAGCGCAAGGCCTCTATCTGCATATGATCTGGCAGAATCTGCAGCAAAATGACCAGATCCAGACCAAAATCGACCAAACCAACTCCATCCCAGCTCTATGTAGGCCTTATCAAAGCTCGGATCTATTTCGATGGCTCGCTCTAGTTTCATGCTAGCCCGGTTGAGCATCTCCAGGTTTTTCAGTTCTTCAAATGCTGCCATGTCGCTTGATGCGCTTAAGAAAAGATCGTAGGCTCCTATATCTGGAGTGAGCACTCGTGTAAGTTGAAGCTCTTCCTCTCTCGACAATTTTGTCTCAAGCTGACGAGTCACTTCATTGGCAATTTTAGACTGCACAGCAAATAGATCATCTACCCGCTCATCGTATGTCTGTGACCAAATATTCTGATCACTTTCAGCGCGAATAAGATTTACCGAAACTCGGATTTTGTCGCCGTCCCGATGCATGCTTCCTTCTAGGATATGTGCAACTCTCAGGTCCTGCCCAATGTCGGTGATAGCTTCTGGTTTATCACGGTAGCCCAATACACTCGTCATGGATGTCACCTTTAGATTTTGCAACCCAGCTAATTTATTGCGAATCGCTTCCGTGATGCCATCAACAAAATACCGCTGATCCTGGTCGCGACTAAGATCCCGAAATGGTATGACCGCAATCGATTTCTCTTGGACCTCTTTAATAACCTCTACAGCAATTTCTTCTTGCAAAGGGGCTTTCTGCAGATACCAAAACAACGACGTCACCAAAGCAACAATCACCATGATTGCCAGGATCTTTATTGCCTTGGTCTTGCGAGAGGATTTGTCATCGACGTACTGGCTGATCGAAGACTTTGTCGGCACAACCAATCCAGATCCACGAAGTGCGTAAAGCCCGACTGGTTCTTCTACATTTTTAAACCGGTATTTGCCAATGGCTTCAATACCGAATCCAACTTGACTTTTGATCTGACCTCGCACACTTTCTGAGACCAAAACGCTTCCTGCCACCCCCATGGCCTCAATGCGAGAGGCAATATTCACGGCATCTCCAAATACATTGTTGTCGCGAAATACCACATCACCGACATGCAACCCAATCCGTACAGGCACACGGGGCTTTTTCAAAAACCGCTTTTGCAATGTTACTGCACATTTGGATGCATCTACGGAGCTCTCAAAGATTGCAAGGCATCCGTCTCCATAAAACTGTACGATTTGGCCTCGATGTGAAGGAATCTGTTCACGCAGAGCCTCAGAAAAACGCTGCAAATGGGCCAAGGCAGTGGTCTCATCTCTTTGCATCAAGGCCGTGTAGCCTTGAATATCTGCAAAAAGAATCGCAGCCAATCTTCTATTTTCAGAGGTCTCCATTGTCAGCCCCTGCAAGATAAACAATAGTCCCTCTCAAAAGATCTACTTGTCGTTCTTGAAACAGAGCCTATCCACAACAAAACCTCAATCTTCCCAGTTGATCCGAAATTGCTGACTTATGGGTCTGCCCGACTCAGTGACACCTTGCATCGAAATTAAATAATTGCCAAGCTCTTATCCAGTAATTATTTCAATATTCAATGTACCTGCGTCATCGAAATTCAGTTCGGGCTGCCATTGAATGATTGTACGCAGATCAGGGGCAACATTTAAAAATAAAGGCATCGGCAATCGGCTCCTTCGTTTTTGAATCTTTGATCAGCAGCTGAACTTCTCCTTGTGCTACTATCACTGAGCACACCAAGGAGATGATCAAAAGAAACACCGATCTGCACTTCATAATCATTGAAACTACGAGAATGTAGATCAAAAAAAAAGCCTGCACAAACTATGTGCAGGCTCCTTAATTTATTTGTGAAGGCTCCCTTAGATGGGATCTGCTACCTTCGCTTCAGGAACCAATACTTCTCCAGCAATGGTCAAAACCGTCTTGGCTGGTTCAGTATTCGCAGTTACTGTAACTGTCTTGGTCTGATTGCCTGACTTACCTTTTGAATCAAACTCAACATCGATGCTGCCAGTCTCTCCTGGAGCAATGGGCTCCTTGGTCCAGCTTGGTGTAGTACAACCGCAACTTGGTTTTACATTCGAAAGCACCAATGGCTCGTTGCCTGTGTTCTTGAAGGTAAATGTATGTGCAGCTTTTTCGCCTTGTTCGATCGCTCCATACTCGTGCTTGGTTTCAGCAAATTCAATCGAAGTCAAGGGCCCGGTAGGAATTATCTCAGCTGCTGCTGCCTCTGCTGCAGATTGAGCATCTATTGTGGTGGGTGAAGTGGGGTTAGATGTGGTAACCGCATTGGCCGAAGCGCCTTCAAGTTCTTGGCGCGCCTCATCTTTCACCGCACTGCTGCTTTCGTTCTGGCAGCTGGTCATGGCCAGACATCCAATGGCTAAAACAAAAAGCGCTAGGGAAGACAAATTTCTCATGTTATGTTTTTTTATTGACTGTAAAAATAGGCTTTAAACACATTACTAAAGCCGAAATCGCTTAAAATGTTGTGTTGAACTTTGTTAACATTATGTAAATCAGCCTTTATTGCAAAATAACAGGAAGTCATCTACCCTCCTGGCGTTAAGGCACGAGGACGGCTCGAGCCACCCTTTTTGGGCCATATAGACCCCATATTTCACGTACTGCATCGCCGCTTTGGCATGTGCATCGGGGTTGATGCAAATTTGAATACCTCGATCTACCGCCTCTCTTACCCAGCGCCAATCGAGATCCAGACGGTAGGGACTTGCATTGAGCTCGATGGCAACCTGGTTTGCGGCGCAGGCATCCATCACCTGATTCATATCGAGTGGGTAGCCGTCCCGTCCCAGCAGCAGACGCCCGGTCGGGTGCCCTAAGATATTTGTAGATGGATTCTCGATGGCGCGCACCACTCTGGCGGTAGCCTTCGCCTCATCCATCTTGATATTGGTATGCACCGATGCTATGACAAACTCAAATTGTGCGCGCAAATCGTCGTCGTAATCAAGATCACCATTGGACAGGATATCGCACTCAATGCCTTTCAGCACCGGGATTCTGCCTCCTTCATTGTACTTGTCTACCTCCTCCCATTGCTCCAGCACTTGTTCAGGTGAAAGTCCATTTGCAAATACGGCAATGCCCGAATGGTCAGTGATGCCCATGTAGCAATAGCCTAAATCTGCTGCATGATCAGCCAGCTCGGCGATCGAGTCAACACCATCGCTGTATGCACTATGCACATGGATCATACCCAAGATGTCTTCTCGCTCAATGAGGGTAGGTGGACTCTGGGTTGTCGCAAGATCACGTGCCACCGGCACGATAAAGGGTAAGCCATTCGCCTTTAAAATTTCCTCTTCCGTCTTCTCACTGATGCTCAATTCCATCGCAGCCACAAATGACTCAGGACCTGTAGAGCGGAGCCACTCATATTCGAAGGTCTCGCCTTCGGCAAAATGAATCTGAAAAGCAAAGCGTGAGCGCCAGGTCCCGGATGTTTTATCTTCATGAAGTTGCACGTCTGTTTGCTTTTGCAAATCCGCCACGATGCCCTCTGCATCGCCCTGTACCAGAAAATCAAGCACGTCGATAATCGGTTGCCTTCGGCGTAGCTCTCCAGTTAGCTCGACTCGCAGTACACTTGGCAGGGAGCTCAGTAACTCCTGCAATGACGAGGCATCTTCCTCGACGTGGGCATAGAGACTGCTGCCCTGGTTGTCAATGTAGAATTCCAACTTTTGCAAGACGTCCGTTTGAGTCTTGCTACCAAACCCCTTCAGATCTACCAGGCGATTCTCCTGACATGCATAGATTAGGTCTATGGCATTTTCTACCCCTAGCTCCTGCCAAACGGCCCGAATTTTACCCGGCCCCAAACCGCGTATCTGCAGCAATGCCTGAATTCCTTCCGGCGTCTGCTCCTTGTACCGCTCCAACGTGCGCATCTCTCCGGTCGTGGCAAGCTGCTGGATCTTGTCCGCAATGGCGGCACCAACCCCTTCTAACTCAAGCAGCTGTTCAGTGGTGCGACCAGCAAGGGGTTCATCTAATTTGCCAAGGTAGCCGGCCACCTTCTTGTAGGAGCGAATCTTAAACTGATTCTCCTTATGCAACTCCATAAGCTTGGCCAGAAATGCAAACGAGGAGGCGATTTCAGGGTTTGTCATCGTCTTTAGTTTTCTTCGCGTACGGCAAAGAAGTCGCTCACCAATCTTCGATAAATCCCGGCAGAATCGCTAAAAAATCGACCCTCGGGATTGGCTGAAGACTGGATCACAAACTGATGGCTGGTATCTTGTGAGGCGTATACTTCGATTTCGGTTGGGCCAGCCATATTGTTTCCTTCGATGAGCAAACGACCGATCTCTGATCCGACCATGCCATCTGCATCGGCAAATTGATTGCCACTCACGGAGCCCAATGTATTGAGGTAGCTCTGCATAGCGGAAGAGTCTACGGGCTGGTTTGATTCATCTACCCAATTCGAGCCTTGCCTGGCATACTCAAAACTAGATCCTGCCGCATTGTAGGCGATTCGGGTTAAGTCATTGCGGGTAGTCTGCAATACCATTTTGTTGCGATAATTGTCCATGGCTTGATTCAGCGACATACTTAAGAAACCCTCTACCGAATACACTTCGGCAGCGTCACTCTTTTTGATATACGAAATTCCACTGCGAGTGGTCTGGTTGTAATTAAATCGACCTACTTCAATCCCACCGATTATTTTCCCATCGCTTTTTAATTCCAATTTCGTGCGTGCCTGCTCGTCAAGCCCATAGTCTAAATATTTTTCGGGATTTTTTGAAACCACCCGATCTGCCTTAATATTGGCAACATTGCTCAGCAGCGCAGTGATCGCAGTATTGGTGACGGTGTACGATTTGCCATCGTTGTCGAGTTTCCATCCAGCACCCTCACGACGCAAGGTAAACTGTGGCGCCCCTTGGGCAGGATACACCTCGACACTGGTCACTGCCGCGGTATCTATCTGAATAATATTGGGGTCAAAACTGCGCTCACGATTGGCGCCAAATAATTTACTGAGCAAATAGATGGCCGCCAGCACTACAAATATTAGTGCCAATTTCTTGTTATTCATTTTTAATGAATTAATCTTAACACAAATCGGGCTTCCAATCCCTTAATTCTTGGGAGTCCCTCGCTAAGCATTATCAATTATCAACTGTCAATTATCAATTATTTAAACCCATTGTTCTTGCATACGTTGCATACGTTTGCTTTTGCTGCGCTGACTGCGGACAAAACCATAAATCAAAATAAGCACCATCGGCAGCAAGAAATTTAGGTATTTCAAAAAGGATCGTCGACCCTCTTCCACATCTTCGATGGGACGTGATGTGACACCCTTGGTACGCAAGTCAATCAACCCGGTATCATCACTTAAGAAGTCGATTGCATTGACCATTAAGTTTACATTATCAGCATTTTGCTGCCGTTGGCCAGTGACCGGAAATGCACCATCGCTAAATACAATCATTCGCGCGGGCATTCCACTTAGGTTGCCCTCCAGCAGACCACCGATCGTCAAATTCTGCTGTGGAAAATCAGCATCCGTCCACTTCTTATTGATGTCAAACATGGTGGGAGCTTGCACAGTACCAGACTTCGGTGAAGAGGTGACCAGTGGCGTGAAAACAATGGCACTATCACCGGTAAAACGCATGGGGCTGGCAAATTCAAAAATGACCGACTCTAGTCCTTTAGTAATTGGATGATCTTTAAAACCCTGCACCAATGGCAAGAAAGGAAAACTGACTTGCGAATTAAAGGTCATGAACCCACTTCGTTGTTGAACGGTGACTTGCCCTGATCGCGAATCCGTGATGAAGGCAGGATCTACCGACAGGCCCTTCGTCTGCAGCCATCCGGCCAAACCCATATCTACCGCAGATCCCTGGGCCTGAGACAGATCACCATTCACTCGATCAAACGCAATAAAGAGATTGCCGCCACGCGACAAAAAGGCATCGAGTTTGGCAAAGTCTCCCGCTCGCATCGTGTCTTTTGGAGCCACTAACGCGATCGTTTGAAATCTTGGTTCGATCTCTGCAGTCGTGGTTAGATCGATTGCTTCTACATTGTATAAAACGCTGAGACTCTGATAAGCCTGAGCCAATTCCTCAATCGCCGGCTCACCATGCCCCTGCAGGATTCCAACTGACGGCTTATCCAAAACAGATAGCTTCTTGATGTTGGTAGTGAGTTCATATTCCATCGCACCCCCGGGCTGCACAAAGGGTATCACTTCCTGCTGCTCGCCCATTTTTATCAGCGCTCCCAAATAGGCCTTTTGTTGCTTTACCTGGTCTTTCTCACGCACATTGATCATGACGGGAGCGATGCCTGCTTGCACTGCCTCTTGCTCCAGTTCAGGATCGCCATTTGGATTGACAAATTCAAAATCCACTTCTCCTTTAGAGCGATTGCTGTACTCAATCAGCATGTCCTGAAAATCACGACGCGTGGCCGCAATATTTGGCGGAACATCTTCAGAGAAATAGGCTTTGATGGTCACCGGATCTTCCAGATTTTTGAGAATATCTTTCGTGGCTTTGCTCAGCGTATATTGCTTACCCTGCGTAATATCCAATCGAAAAAACAATTGCCTGGAAAGCACATTCAAAAGAATGACAATGCCGGCAATCAATAGGACGGAAACTGTATTCTTCATAATTACTTTCTTTTCGAGATCATGAATTCTGCCATGAGAATTCCGAAAAGTGTCAGTGAAATAAAATAAATTAAATCCTTTGAATCAATCACTCCCCGACTGATGGACTCAAAGTGAGTAGACAAACTCAATGTCGAAGCGAGCTCGCCCAAAATACCCGAAGAACCACTGGCCAGCACATCAAATAGGAAGTGAAAAAATATACCAATGATCAGTGCAAATAAAAATGCAATGACCTGATTATTCGTAAGGCTGCTGGCAAAAATACCGATGCTTACATACACTGCGCTCATCAAGAGCAAACCCAAATAACCACAGATCGTTGCGCCGTGATCGATATCACCCAATTGGGCCACCGTAATGTAGTAGGGTATCGTAAATGCAAGGGCAATGGCCACGAGGAGAAAGCAAGCCAGCCATTTTCCAATCACCAATTGCTGTGCAGTCACCGACTTGGTCAGCAGCATTTCCATGGTGCCGGTTTTCTTTTCTTCGGCTACTTGGCGCATTGTGATTGCCGGGATAAAGAAGAACAGCGTCCAAAAGGCCACTCCAAAAAACACCTGCAAGCTCGCCTCTTTGCGAAAAAAGATATCACCTCCCGAGAGCCAGGTAAAAAAACCACTCATACCGAGGAAGCCAATAATCATTATGTACGCCAGCAGCGAATCAAAAAAGGATCCCAGCTCACGCTTTGCAATAATCCAAATTGGGTTCATTTACTGATATTTAATTTAGGGTCACTTCGCGGAAGATATCTTCCAACTTCGTTTCAAAAGGAATCATCTCTGTCAGGATCCAACCATTATTTACACAGAGGTTAAATATATTTTGATTGCTGCGTCGATCACCGACCGATTGCACTTCAAAGCGCATTTCTTCACGGTTCATGATGTCGACCTGTGCGACCGTCGAAAGTTGCTGCAGCGCTGTAAATACCTGATCGACACTTGGTGCCTCTAGTCTCACTTGTAGTACTTGTTGCCCTTGAGCCTGCTTACGCAGCGTATCGGCGGTACCATCTGCCACGATTTTTCCCTTATTGATGATCAGGATGCGATCACAGGTTGCTTCCACCTCCGGCAGAATATGCGTACTCAAGATGACCGTTTTTTCTTTTCCCAGTTGCTTGATCAGCTCACGAATTTCGACAATCTGATTGGGATCCAGGCCTGTCGTAGGCTCATCCAGAATAAGAATCTGCGGGTCATGAATCATCGCCTGTGCCAGGCCGACTCGCTGCCTGTATCCCTTCGATAGCTCACCGATCTTCTTGTGCTTCTCAACATCGAGACCGCAAAGACGCACCATTTTCTTGATCCGATCGGGGGTCGCTTCCTTCGGCACCTTCTGCAGAGCCGCACAAAACTGCAAGTAGTCTACCACCGGCATATCCAGATACAGCGGATTGTGCTCCGGCAGATATCCGAAGGTGTTGTTGTCCTGGCCCTCGCGAATCGACCGACCTCCGATCACAATATCACCAGCATCCATGGTCAGATAGCCAGTGATCATCTTCATCGTGGTCGTCTTGCCAGCTCCATTGGGTCCGAGAAAGCCCAGGATTTCACCTGTGTTTACCTTAAAGGAAATGTCGTCGACAGCCTTCTGAAATCCGTAGGTCTTCGTTAAACCTTCAATTAGAATGTCCATAACTTAGCTTACTTGTTCAGTGATCCATCAAAGCAACACGCAAAGAGTTGACCTTGATGTGAGCCGGCAAATTTAAAGATTGTTTCTTTATATTTCAACGGATGTTCATAGCGCTCGACTTACTGCGTTTTCAAGACCAGCTGCGTACCCAGAAAACCGATGGCCAACTCATGGTTTGGGGCCAGATACGTCGCAGGTGGCTGGTGTCTGCGCCGGAAGAAATCGTTCGCCAACTTCTCGTGTTGTACCTCGTGAAAGATCGGGGCTACCCAGCGCGACTCATCCAGGTCGAAAAGGAGCTTACCGCACATGGCACGACTCGTCGATTCGATATTCTGTGCTATGATCGAGAAGCCCAACCCATCTTGTTGGTAGAGTGTAAAGCGCCCTCGGAAAAGCTGAGTATCACGACTGCCGAGCAAATATCAAACTACAATTTTGCCCTACAAGTAGGTTATTTGCTCGTCACCAATGGTCCTCAAGCATGTTGCTGGAAGATCGATCTGGCTAAAACCATCACTTATTTAGATGAAGTGCCCTACTATCAGGTTTTGTAATATTGGGCACCTATTCATAATGTATGAGCACCACACACTTTCACCTCTCGAATTCTAGCACTCTAGAAATCTATTGCAGTCACACCCACACCTCTCAAACTCTCAATCTCTCGAAATCTATCACAACACACTCACACCTCTCGAAATCTCGAAATCTCAATCTCTCGAAATCTATTGCAAAATGTCAATCCTAGTCACAGGCGCAACCGGTCAGATCGGTACGATCCTCACTCGGTCTTTGCGTGAAGTATACGGCACAGATCAAGTGCTGGCCAGCGACATTCGTCGGCCACTTACTCAAACAGGCCCCTTCGTGATGCTCGACATCGTCAATGTACAACGCATCTCTGAGATCGTGGAGGATCACAACATTACCGAGATCTATCACCTGGCAGCAATCCTCTCGGCAAATGGCGAATGGAATCCGGAAAAAACCTGGAATGTAAACCTAAATGGCCTACTCAGCATTTTAGAAATAGCGCGGGAAAAAGAAATGAAGAAAGTCTTCTTCCCCAGCACGATCGCCGTTTTTGGCAAAACCACGCCCCGCAACCCCACTGGCCAGGATGTGCCTCTGCTTCCTGAAACAGTATATGGCATGAGCAAGGCCGCAGGCGAAATGTGGTGCCACTACTACCACCAGCGCTACGGCCTCGACATACGCTGTCTGCGCTATCCCGGCATCATTGGGCATGACTCAGATCCGGGAGGTGGTACCACCGACTACGCCGTTGAGATTTTTCATGAGGCCCTGGCCAAAGGAACCTACACTTGCTTCCTAGATGAAGGCACTCGCTTGCCTATGATGTATATGGACGATGCCGTGCGAGCCACCATAGAGCTGATGCAAGCACCCTCTGAAAAAATCAAACTTCGACATGGGTACAATATTGCCGGCTTTAGCATGTCTCCTGGCGAACTGGCAACGGAGATAAAGAGGCACATACCCAATTTTGAAATACACTACGAACCCGATTTCCGGCAGGCCATCGCTGAGTCCTGGACAGAAGTGATCGACGATCAGCGAGCGCGTGATGATTGGAATTGGCAAGCCAAGTACGATCTTGATCTGATGACAAAAGATATGATCAGTAAGCTAACTAATAGTTACAAGCCTTCTTTCTAAATAAATGGTCTGTACATTGTTGATTTCCTCACATGCAATTATTCACTATTCTCTATTAACTATTAACTAAAGAAGAGATGTTTTCGAATTATAAAAATCAAATAGCCCAAGAGCTTGCAGAATTAAAATCTGCCGGGCTGTATAAAGAAGAACGCACCATCACCTCGCCTCAAGGGTCAGAAATAAAAACAATCGAGGGCGGCGAGGTCCTGAATTTTTGCGCAAATAATTATTTAGGATTATCATCCAATCCGCAAGTGATTGAGGCAGCCCGCAACACACTGGATGAATACGGGTTTGGGCTATCGTCGGTGCGATTTATTTGCGGCACTCAAAAAATACATCTTGAGCTCGAGCGGAAAATTGCTGATTTCCTTGGAATGGAAGATGCGATTCTTTACGCTGCTGCATTCGATGCCAACGGCGGGCTCTTTGAGCCACTGCTCAACAAAGAAGATGCCATTATTTCTGATGCACTAAATCATGCTTCGATTATCGACGGCATACGCTTGTGCAAAGCCGAACGTCACCGCTATGCAAACAACGACATGGCCGATCTCGAAGAAAAACTCAAAGCCACCCAACACTGTCGTCGGCGACTCATTGCTACCGATGGCGTATTTAGCATGGACGGCATCATCGCCCAAGTCGATAAGATATGTGACCTGGCAGATAAATACGACGCCATCGTTATGGTCGATGACTGCCATGCCACGGGCTTTGTAGGCAAAACCGGCCGAGGCACCCACGAACATTGCGATGCGATGGGACGTGTCGATATCATTACCGGGACTTTTGGCAAGGCGATGGGCGGAGCATCGGGAGGATTTACCGCGGCACGCCAGGAGATTGTGGATCTTTTGAGACAACGCAGCCGTCCCTATCTCTTTTCCAATACATTGGCACCTGTGATCGCCGGTGCCTCGCTGGCTGTGATCGATATGATGCTAAAATCTACAGAGTTGCTTGATCAGCTGGAAAAGAATACCCAGCAGTTTCGTCAGGGGATGACAGCACATGGCTTTGACATAGTTGAAGGCACGCACCCAATTGTACCCGTGATGCTATACGACGCTAAGTTGGCTCAAGAGTTCTCACGCAAGCTACTTGATGAGGGAATATATGTGATTGGATTTTTCTTTCCAGTCGTGCCCAGAGAGAAGGCTAGAATCCGGGTGCAAATATCAGCAGCGCATACGCAGGAAAATATTACGCAGGCCATGGCGTCATTTGCCAAAGTGGGCAAGGAGCTCGGGGTGATTGATTAATGTTTAGAAATATTTAACATAGCCTCTATGCAACCCCCTCAGGGTATGCAGCTGTCATTGTAGGCATAGGATGCATCGTCCTTGCGAAAACTAAAAGACATTAACTATGAAAAATGAACGAAAATCAGCCTCTCTGAATCTCCATTTACTGACAGGTCTCGCCCTCTTTGCTATGTGCATGACCTCTTGCGATGAAGATCGCATTTCCCCGGAAGGAGATGCCACCAAGAAAGTAATCACAACCTCCTCATTTGACGAACTTGAAGTGAGTGATGCCTTTAGTGTTTTTGTGCGCTTTTCGGAGACCGAAGAAAGTGTAGAAATCGAAACCAATCCCAATATCCATGCTTTTGTTGATGTAGATGTCGTCTCAAATCGTTTGCAAATCGAAATAGAACGAGGAGTAACTCTTCGTGGCAGCGCAATACTCAATGCCTACATTACCACTAAAAACATTGATTTTTATCGAGCCTCCGGAGCAGTCGACATACAGCTTGAAGACAAACTGGTGGCACAAGATGTCGAGATCGACCTAAGTGGAGCAAGCACCCTGGAGGGAGAAATCGAAACCGAGCAACTTGACATTGATCTCAGTGGGGCATCCGAGCTAGCGATCACTGGAGTGAGTGATAAGATCGATGCCAGTGCAAGTGGAGCGAGCGAATTAAGTGACTACGGTTTTGAAACCAATGAGCTCACCATTCGGCTTTCCGGAGCGAGTGACGCCAAGCTTACGGTCGAAAACGAGATCAAGGTAACTGCGTCAGGTGCCAGTTCTCTTCGCTACAAAGGTGGGGCTGCGATTATTGAAAGCAATCTGAGTGGAGCAAGCGATGTCGAAAAAGTAGACTGAACAATTAAAAATTGACAATGGATAATTGATAATTTCTGGGCAGAATTCTCATGGCTGTAATTAGTTCCTCATACCTGCGTGATGATTTGTGTGCGGGAAAGATTGGCAAGCCAAAGCATCAATTGCTGGTGGATAATTAATAATTAGCGAAACTCTTTTCGATGGTATTGCAATCCTTTCCCAAGCTAAATTCTCCAACAAAGCTTATCTTCTCCCACATGAGAATAAGCTTTTTTACGATCGTCGCCATTCTATGCATGGGCTGCAAGCCAGCGTTGCAAATCACTCAAAATAATGTCGAATCTTCTAGCCAACAACTACTGATCGCCAGCCATACGATTTCAGACGCCACCTGGATTACTGGCGCTCAATCAACTGTGATTCGCTTGGAAGACAACACTGTCCAACAATACCCTGCCCCAATCGACTCACTCCAGCTGCGCGATGTGCATGCCTTTGATGCAAACCACGTCGTTGCACTCAGTATAGGTGAGGGAGTGGCTTCAAAAATCTTGCGATGGAAAGAAGGCAAATGGTCCGTACCCTATACTCTAGCCGAGCCCAGAGGATTTTTAGACTGCCTGGATTTTTGGGATGATCGTCGGGGTCTGGTTTATGGAGACTCATTCGATGGCTGGCCCTATATTCTCACCACAGACGATGCGGGAGAGACATGGCAACGCGTAGATTCGACCGCTTTGCCTCGTGCAGGAGATGGTGAGGGAGGATTTGCTTCAAGTGGTACGTGCGTGCAAACTCGCATTGATGGAACAGCATGGATCGGTACGGGTGCTGGTGGAAATGCTCGGCTCTTACTCACCCAAGACTTTGGCCAAAGCTGGAGCAGTATTTCAACCCCCATGATAAAAGGTGATGCTGCCGGTATCACCTCGCTTGATTTTGTTGATGACCAAAAAGGGATCATTGTTGGTGGTGATCTGCAGATTACCGATGCCTATACATCAAATGTTTTTTACACAAAAGACGGTGGAAAAACCTGGTCTCCAACAAGTCAGCCGATTACTAAAGGGGCATTCTACTGTGTAGCTTACGAAAAAATAAGTCGACAAGAAGTATTTGTCATCTGTGGCCCAAACGGAGCAGACCTATCCACAGATGCTGGAAGAACCTGGAAGAATATTTCACAAGATGATCTTTGGCGCTGTGAATTAAGTTCAGATGGATCAGGATGGCTCATGGGCCGAGCAGGAAAGCTAATCCAACTTAATATTGATTAAATCTAACCTTAAAATAAATACACGCAACGGACAATAGTTCTCCTGCTTATCCTTGAGCGACTCATCGTCGCTAGCCAACAAGGTGGGTTACTTCATCTCGATACTGGCGGGGTGTTTTTCCAGTCAATAGTTTGAATTTCTTCGTAAAATGGGAATAATTATTAAACCCACTTTCATAACAAATCTCGGAAATGGAAAGCGATCCTTCAGCCAGGAGTTTAGAGGCTTGTACGATGCGATGCTCATTGACAAATCGGGTAAAGGTCTTTCCGGTGGAGTCCTTGAAAAAACGACTAAAAGACGGCTCGGTCAGATTTACCTCAGCAGCAATCTCGGCAAGGGAGATGGGTCTAGAAAAGTGCTCCTGTACAAACTGAAAAATATTCTTAATTCGATCGCGATCCTGGGCGCGCGTTTCGATCGACATAGGCACAGCATTGAGTAATTTATATTCTTTCGACAAAGCCAATGTCTGCAATAACTGAATCATTTGCATCAGTCGATCGAAAGGTTGAAGATCGAGTAGCTGGGTCAACTGGTCGCCACATTCACGTTTGGTTTTTCCATAAAAGGAGATTCCGAGTTTCGCTCGCACAAATAATTGCTTGATGTCTGCCATCTCCGGCAAATCGAAAAAGTCTGGCCCCAGAAAATCAGGGAGCATTTGCAAGACCACCTCGTCCTGGCTGCCACTGAGTCGATTGCTAAACCCGGAGTGCGGTAAATTTGATCCGATCAAGATGAAATCACCGCGGCGGAAATAAGACAAATGACTTCCGATATGGCGCTTGCCATTCCCCTCACGGATGTAGGCCATCTCAATCTCTGGATGAAAATGCCAATATCTCACATTCCCCTCACTGGGCTCATCGTGCCGCTTGAGCGCTATTGAGCTGCCGAGGTCGGGAGATATACGCTCCAGCTCAGGCCGATTTATTTTTAAAACATTTTGCATCGTAGACACATTCCTTTCGCAAATGTACAAAAATACCAAATTTATGTTCTGTGTTGTCTCAATTCGTATAATTTTGAAAATATCATGTTAAAATAGCACATATATTAGATAAGTTTGCAGTGTATCATCTTCACTGGATAACCCAACTTTGCAGCTGAAAACATTGCTAAACCAAAAACAGTAGTATGAATTTAGTTGCAATCATTGGAATGACATCTGCCGTGCTTACCACCGGCGCGTTCGTTCCTCAAGCCTGGAAAACCATTAAGTCAAGATCAGCCGAAGACTTGAGTCTGGCCACCTTTTCGATGATGTTTTGCGGCACAGTGCTCTGGCTCGTTTACGGTCTGAAGATTAATGATCTCCCAATGATCTGTGCCAATGCAGTTTCGGCCTTACTCTCAGGTATCATCCTTACGATGAAACTGATGTCGATCTCGGCTTCACGCAAAAAAACGACGACAGGATTGCGGTAAGAGCTCACAATCCCAGAATCATCTTATTACACAATCTTAAAAAGACAAACTATGAAACATGGATTCTTAATTGATATGGACGGCGTGATCTACAGCAATAACGAGCTGATCCCAGGTGCCGATCACTTCATCAGTAAATTGCAGCAACGGGAGATCCCCTTCCTCTTTATGACTAATAACAGTCAGCGCACACCGCGCGACGGTGTAAACAAGTTAACTCGACTGGGGATTAAAGTTGACGAATCGTGCATGTTTACCAGTGCCATGGCAACTGCTCAATTTCTATCTCGCCAAAAGCCACATGGCACGGCATTCGTTTTGGGGGAAGGTGGTTTAATCACCAGTCTTCTGGCCAATAATATTTCTATGTCGGAACACAATCCTGACTTTGTCGTCGTTGGTGAAGGAAGAAACTTTACCCTGGAGATGGTCAATATGGCTGTAGAGATGATCCTTCAGGGAGCTCGACTGATCGCCACCAATCTCGATCCATCTCCCAAGAAAGAGGGGTGGAATAATTTGGGCATCCGTGCAGTGATGGCCATGATCGAGGAAGCTACAGGACGAGAAGCATTTTCTGTAGGCAAACCGAGCCCAATCATGATGCGCTCAGCAAGAAAGAAAATCGATCTGGCTACCGACGAGACTACCGTCATCGGTGACACCATGACTACTGATATTGTGGGTGGTATTCAAATGGGGTATCGCACCATTCTCACGCTCAGTGGAGTTACTAAACGAAGCCAGCTCAATCATTTTCCGTTTTCACCCGATTTGGTGATTGAAGACCTGGCGGAATTTGATCTTGATAGCTATCTCGGTTCGGTTTCGACCCAGGTCTTGCAAAACGGTTTAGTGGAGGTATAGGTTTGAGTGAACTTACAGTAACTCCGGATACACACCTCTCAAATCTAACGTGTCATTTAATTCTTGCTGTAATTTTAAGAACTCAGAAAACAATTTTTGAGAAATTTGTTTTTTCGTGACGTCATCAGCGAGGTCGTGCATTTCTTCTGGATCGTCGGCTAGATTAAATAAGCGGTAGGTGGGTACCTTGGGGTACATGATCATCTTATGAGTATCATCTCGTACCATGCGTTGCCGATCACGGTAGGCTCCATATATCACTGGATAGGGGGACTCCGTATCGATGCCTTTAGCGAGATCAATCAAGCTGTGAAAATAGACCTCTCTCCTATTTTCGATACCAGCTACCTCCAGACCAGTCGCCATTGCATCTTGGAGATACACAAATTCTGAGATTTTCTTGCCGGCAGGAATATCAGGACCACAAATCATCAGCGGAACTCGCATGCTGTGCTCATACATATTTTGCTTTCCAATCAGGCCGTGCTGGCCCACGGAAAGACCATGATCAGCCGTAAACATGATGTAGGTATTCTCTGCTCGGCCTGTCGCATCAAGGGCCTCCAATATTTTTCCAACCTGCGCATCGAGGTGCGAAATAATCGCATAATACTCCTGGCGATGTTTTTGCACGGCATATTCGGTACGTGGGAAGGGCGCCAACGCCTCATCCCGTAAAAATCGATCACAGCCCATCTCTTCCATCCAGGGATACTGTGGTAAGTAATTTTCTGGCACCAATATTTCATCGACTGGATACATGTCAATAAATTCTTGTGGCGCTTGTCGTGGATCGTGCGGAGCATTAAATGCCACATACATAAAAAATGGATCCTCGTATTTCGCAGCATCCTGTAGAAAATCGACCGCATCGTTTTTGACCACTTCGCTCCAATGTATCCCACCTTCCCAGAAACCGCCATGGGCTGTATCGGTCGGCAACCAAGAATCATCATTTCGGCTAAGGGGTCGATTGTATCCTACCGGCATCATTCCAGATATGTCCTTTCCGGCAGCAAGCGCGGCCTCAACCTGCTCACGCACTTCCCCTATCTCGCCACGACGATCACCCGGCATACCCGGTCGTATATGTCGAGCATCCTCAAATACCTCTGCGGCGGGTGCTGCCACATGCCACTTACCCGTCATGTAGGTACGATAACCTTGTTCATCCATTAGATGCCCCCATGTACTCCCCATGGCTTTCGCATCCTTATTTTTCCACTTTCTCTCTTGGTGCTGTGAATCCCAAAGGGACAAACCCGAGATCATCATCGAGCGCGATGCCACGCATACTGCACCATGCCATCCTCCCTGATTGTAGGCATGGGTGAAGGTGGTGCCCTTAGCCACCAACCTGTCTAGATTAGGGGTATGAATTTCTTTATTGCCAAGCGCTCGGAGCGAGTGAAAGGTTTGGTCATCTGCGAACAGCAAAAGGACGTTGGGCTTTTTATCGTCTGCTAATGTAGCATCAGGAGATTGACATTGCAGGAAAGCAATGCCGGCAAGGAGCAAAAATTGCAGATTCTTCATGGCATTAAATTAAGGGAAATATCAGCAACTAACTTACCTGGAGATCCGTGATCTTAAAGAATCGTAATTTGATCGAATCTAAATTTCTACTATGACTTACCGTACTTTGGGCCGCACCGGCCTGATGGTTTCTCCGCTGTGCTTTGGCACGATGTCTTTTGGAGGAATCGCAGATCTTGAGACATCACGGGCCATGTTTAATCAATGTCGGGATGCGGGGATCAACTTCTTTGATTGTGCCGACGTCTATGAAAAGGGCACATCTGAAGAGGTGCTCGGCTCACTAATCAAAGATTGTCGCAATGAAGTGGTGATTACTAGCAAAGCATACTTCCGTACCGGAGACGATGTCAATGCGATGGGAGCCACGCGCTACCACATCATGCAGTCGATCGAAAATAGCTTGCGCAGGCTCAATACTGATCGGATTGATCTGTATTTTATACATCGCTTTGATGACAAGACGCCCATCGAAGAGACCCTCAGAGTGCTCGACGACTTGGTGCGCCAAGGAAAGGTGCTTTATCTGGGTGCCAGTAATTTTGCGGCCTGGCAGGTTGCCAAGGCCAATGGGATCTGCGCTCGAGAGGGCTGGACTCGCTTCGAGTGCATCCAACCCATGTACAACCTGGTGAAGCGACAAGCCGAGGTAGAAATCTTACCCATGGCGCAATCAGAAGAAATCGGTGTGATCCCCTACAGCCCACTGGGAGGAGGTCTGCTCAGTGGGAAATATGGTAAAGGCGAAAAGCCTCAGAGTGGCAGGCTCATCGAAAATAAAATGTACCAGATCCGCTACGGAGATGGAGATCTGTACGATGTGGCAGATCGCTTCTCGGCGCTGGCGAAAGAACTCGATGTACACCCCGCTAGCCTAGCAGTGGCCTGGGTAGCATCAAATCCCGGCGTCACCGCACCCATCATCGGCGCTCGTAATCCAGAACAACTTGCCTCATCAATTGCTTCGCTCAAGATTGACATGACCCCAGAGATAAGGTCTCGCATCAGCGCATTGTCTCCCACGCCACCTCCGGCGAGCGACCGCAATGAAGAGCAAAGCGAGCACAATTATGGTCTCAGGTAATTTAATTCATAGCTTATTCTCAATCTCGAGAAAGTAGATATTTAATACTAGGTCAACTCTACGGCCTCAATACTCACGGCTCACGGCTCACGGCTCAGTGCTCAGTGCTCACAGCTCACAGCTCAATGCCTGTCAAGGCCCAAGAGTTTTTTTCCCAATTCAGACAGCTCGGCAGTATTATATTTCTTCTGCTCCCAGCCTCTGGGATCACCTGGAAATGCATAGCCCTTCGGAGCAATGCGATCGCGCCAGGAAGCAATGCGCCAATTTCGCAATTGCTCATTATCGTATTCAGCAGGCATCATGGAAATATATTGAGCAATCCTCACTTTGCCTTGTGAGCGATTGGGGCGAATGCCATGAGGAGTGAGGCTATTAAAAATCAGTAGGTCGCCGGCTTCCAAACCGACTTTTACAATTTTATCTTCAAGCCCTGAGATATCTGGCCGGAATTTATTTCGATCGCTAGGTTGAGTCTGCGCCCATTTCTCATAGTTGCGATACAGCCATGGTATGCATTGAAAGCCTCCCGTCTCCGAGTCCATTTGATCAGAAAGAGCCAGGACGCCCTGCACATTTTGCGGGTTGGTATCGGGATCATAATCCCAATGAATAAATCCTTGATATTCAAATCCTGGTCGGATGGGAAAATTGAGGTTGGCACGATCGATCGTAACCCACAATTCGGAGGTACCCCAGATATCCGAAAAGGCCTGGTGTATTTTTGGCATCTGCCGATTACTCCACAGCGTCTGATGATTGTAGACCTCGACCATCCCTGTACCGACAAGCTCTTTCATTTCCATTTCTGCACGCGGAGCCGCATACCAAGTAGCTTGATCCTCAGGATCTTTCTCTTCAAACTCCCAGAGAAATGCCGCAGTTTTTAGGGCTTGCTCACGACTTACAGCAGAGTTGATCACCACATATCCGTTCTCAATCCAAAATTGCCATTGTGTATCGCTCAGTACCTGCAAGGGCTTCCCATCGCTCAGGTCATTCAGTTTCTGTTTGCTGCTTTTAGCTGTAGAAGGATTGCCCGGAATATCCTTGTGTGCATTCTCAGTGATCATACCCTATTTCTTTCTTTCCTGTTTTAGAATTCTGACTAAGGTCGAAAAAATTAGAGTTCGTATACATACGGATGTAATAGGGTAAATTAAGCTTCACGATCGCTATATTGGCACCTTCTAATTCCTACTTATGTATATACTTCGTAACATTCGTTGGCAAGTAGTATTGGCATTTGCCTGGCGCTATCTTCTCATCTTCACTATATGGAACACAGTCGTCTATTTTGGCTGTCATTTCTTGGAACATAAGGGCGTCAATCTACATTTGCCTTTCCAACCAATCAGTACGATTGGTATAGCAGTGGCCTTCTACCTTGGTTTCAAAAACAATGCCTCGTACGATCGATTTTGGGAGGCTCGCAAGATCTGGGGTGGCATTGTAAACTACAGTCGCACCTGGGCAAATCAGGTATTGCATTTTGTGACCAACCACCATGCCATCGAAAAATTGAGTGTCGATCAGCTGCATAAAATTCACCACGAACTCATCTATCGACACATCGCCTACATCAATGCGCTGCGACTAAATTTACGCAAACCCAGTGCGACAAATGCAGTTCACCATAAAAATCGTGTCCGGCGCAAGTACAGCCACGATAGTCCGGGAGACGAACATTGGCTTAGCGACGTGACGCCTTTTCTCAGTGAATCAGAATACCTTAATTATTGCAAGGCAAAAAATCCTCCAACACAAATTAATCGTGTACAGGGCGCGCAATTAAGAAAATATGGTGAAGACATGGGCCTCATCGATGATTTTCGCCATATGGAGATGATGCGTGTTCTGGAAGAATTCTATAATCTGCAAGGAAAATGCGAACGCATTAAGCACACTCCTTTTCCACGGCAATACGGATTTTTCAGTAAAGTATTTACTTGGATATTTATTATCCTATTGCCTTTTGGTCTCATCGGTGAATTTGCAAAAATGGGTCACGATTTCGAATTTTTGGTCATACCCTTTTGCGTTCTTATTTCGTGGGTATTTATGACTATGGAATTAGTGGGCGACAACAGCGAGGACCCGTTTGAGAACTTTATCAATGACGTGCCGATGACTGCGCTTTGTCGCACCATCGAGATTGACCTGCGACAAATGCTGGGAGAAACAGAACTACCCGAAAAAACAACTGCAACCAATGGAGTACTCCTCTAGTGGAAATGAGCTTGGCCGAGCCGTGATTACACTGTTCATCTAAAGATCTTTGCACCTATGCTACCCTCTTCTCTTTGGTTTGGTTATTCTCGGTAACCATTTATGTCGGATTTGAATATCTCTTCCAAATGAATTATGCTGCTTAAATATGTCTCTGAGCCAATTTGAAATTTCCACGGTTGGACTTTCAATTTTTACTATGGCATCTTGCGGCAGCTCGATCACCTCAGAACGCACATTGTCTTCGACTGAATCTCTGTCAATAGATTTATGAGAAATCGTGAAAGCATGCATAGTGCGACTCGGCAATTCCTTGAAAATTACTGCCGGAGGCTTCTGCTCAAAAAACTCTAGAATAGTAAATCCCTTTACTTCATCTTTCTCCGCAAAAGAGGTACGCTCGATCGATCCCGGATAGATAAATGGCACGGACGATCCCTCTACCGTATTTTCAGTATCTAATATTTGATGCCGATGTATGTGTCCCGATAAATACGCCTGAAATGTATCACTTTGCAATTGATCCAGACCAATGACATCCTTACCTCGACGAAAGGTGTAGTCAGCCGGACCCACCTGAGCGCCTTCGAGGGACTGATGCATCAAGAGGATCGACGTGGCATCGTTTTCTATCTGAGATTCAAGCATCTCAATTAGTGCAGGAATCGCAGCCCCAATTTTTCGCACAAAAGGAAATCCTGCAATATTGAACTGAATACTATTTAATTGAAACCGAAATACCTGTGGCTCGAAAAATATCTTCAAATTGGGATGTTGCAAAAATAGCGACATGGGCAAGGTAGATCGATCATGATTTCCAGGCACCAGCACCAGCGGTATGCCCTGATCTACAAAAGCAAATAGCATATCATAGGCTTTGCCGACGACGCGGCGGTGCACATCCGAGCGATCGAACAAATCTCCGCCATGGATCACCAAATCGACTTGCTCTTCCTTTGCGTAGTCAAGTACGTATTCAAGATTGCGAAAGAAGTCATCTCCCCGATATCGACGCTCAGACTTACGTCTGATCGGATAGTCTAACCCTAAATGGCTGTCGGCAAAAAATAGAATACGGGCTTGTTTCACAACTTCGAAACTATGAAACCACTATCTTTCCTCCCATGCAACGAAGAACATTTGTAAAAAACTCGGCGCTGGCCGGTAGTGTAATGGCCACCAATTATCCACTCCGTTTCGCAAACGAAGAGCGTACGATCGCGTGTCAGCAATATCCCTGGCATACCTATTTAGAGCGTGACGGCTCAACATGGATGGCCGATCTGGATAAATCCATGCTGCATGTCGCTGAAGCAGGATTCACTGCTTTTGAGCCGCTGGTCGAGTCCAAGCCATATCTGCAAAAGATTTTCCCCTTGATCCAGGACAAATTTACCTGTCACTCTATCTATGTCAACTCCATTCTGCATGACCAGGCTCAAGTAGATCAAAGCAGTGCGGAGGTCATCGAGATCTGTGAGCTTGCTGCTGATCTGGGTACCAAGATTGTTGTCACTAACCCGGCTCCAATACGATGGGGTGGCCCTGGAGATAAAAGCGACGATGAGCTAAAAGTTCAAGCACAAAGTCTCAATCAGTTAGGCGAAAAACTGCGTAAGATGGGCATGACGCTGGCCTATCACAATCATGATCCAGAGATGCGCAATGCCGCTCGTGAATTTCATCACATGATGCGAGCCACCGATCCTGAAAATGTAAAACTTTGCCTTGATGCTCATTGGATCTATCGAGGAGCAGGAGACTCGCACATAGCACTTAATGATATTGTAGATATGTATCTGGATCGCATCGTCGAGCTCCATTTGAGACAATCTGATGGAGGTGTCTGGTCGGAAGTATTTTCTGAAGGGGATATCGACTACGTTGGCTTACATCAGATTCTGACAGAAAAAGCGATGCGACCTCATCTGGTACTGGAGCAAGCGGTAGAGGAAGGGTCGCCAGAAACCATGAGCGGAGTAGATGCACATCGCATTGGATTAGAATATGCAACCACAGTATTTGGGTGAATCGATTAGTTAGACACATGACATGTCTAGGAAGCAAATCTATTCATTATCAAAAGTTTTAAACTTGCTCAGAAATTTGAATTGAGAGTACTCGCCAGACATGTCATGTGTTAAGAAACACCATA
>Ga0114956_1000742_pt1 | contig 24661 bp, 28 predicted proteins | sample MaitaG_FD_87304 | JGI IMG/M metagenome (GOLD analysis project Ga0114956, IMG submission 87304) | Marine algal microbial communities from Maine, USA - Maine_Asex2 metaG | ecosystem: Host-associated > Algae > Red algae > Unclassified | place: Maine, USA | collected 2015-01-05
AACGCTAAATTCATTCCTAGTTGCCCAGCAAGTTCTGCACTACCTCCACTTGAACCTAGCATCCACATTTCTGGATGAGTGTCATGTTGTGGGCTGATGTGCAGACTTGACCAAGGGTGCTCCTCAGGAATTTGACTTTCTAGCAGTGCTTTAAGCGTTGCGGCCTGCGTTGGATAATGTGTGCCATCCTGTGGTTCGTTTGGCCAAGCTAGTGCAGCTGTGGCTAGCCCATCGCCACCGGGCGCACGGCCAATGCCCAGATCGATACGATCAGGAAATAGCGCACTGAGCATATTGAACACTTCTGCCACTTTAAACGGGCTGTAGTGATTAAGCATGACGCCGCCGCTGCCAATGCGCATGTGTTTAGTGACACTTGCAATAGCAGCGATAAGAATCTCAGGGCTGGGTCCTGCGAATTGTGGGCTGTTGTGATGCTCTGATACCCAGTAACGCGCATATCCCAACGCGTCGCAAGTTTTCGCTAACTCAATGGACATCCTGCCCGCATTGTTGATCTCGGATTGGTCTGAAACCGGATGTACTGGGCTTTGGTCCAATACTGTTAATTTAAGGGCGGATGACATGTTTTATTGTAGTTTTTAGAGCTTTTGACAAGTATGGCAAGGTTCTATTGTGCTGTCACTTAATCATCTTGTTCTGTTACCCAATCGACCTGTTGTTGAGCCTTATCATCAAAAACACAATCGCTCTTTTCAAGTACAAGTAATTGTTTCTTTGTAGGTAGCCCACCTGCATACCCAACAAGGTCTCCGTTAGTGCCAATAATACGGTGACAAGGAATAATGATACTGATGGCATTTGCGCCATTGGCACTGGCAACCGCTCGAACGGCTTTTTCATTGTTTAGTTTTTTAGCTAATTGTAAATAGCTTGACGTTTTTCCGTAGGGTACCTCTAACAAAGCACTCCAAACGGATTGTTGGAATTCAGTGCCGACCATTAACAATGGAATATCGAATTCAGTTCTAGCTCCAAGTAAGTATTCATCAATCTGTTCGATTGTTTGATCAATGACTCCATCGGATTGCTCTTTATACTCAGCTTTAAGTCCAGTCGTGATTCGTTTGTCGATGGTGGTTCTCATTCTTCTGTATCGCCAATCGAGAATGCAAAGCTTATTATCGAACGAACCTAAAATGACTTCCCCAACCATTGTTTTGTAGTAGTTGATATTGATGTGATTCATCTTGTGATGCTTGTGGGTTGGCGAAAATTCTAGGTGCGTTGGCCGCATGTCTAACTCTTTATCTAAACGCTCTAAGGTAGCACGGTTTACTTATCCGCTAGTTTCTATCCATTATCTGCGAGCTCAAAATAGTTGCGTATGACCGTTAACCTATCGGATTTAACCGAAAAGGGTCGGTGAGTATACTGTAGGTGTTAGCCACGCATCGCAAGAAGGTAGCAGAACGCTTTGTCGAGTGATTCTCTTTGTCAATGTACCGTATACGGGTACGCCGTACCGGCAAGAAATACGTAATTAGAAAAAATTTGCAGGCAACCACGTATTCATGATGAAATATTGGCGATCGTTGAGAGCTTTTGCCAGACGGTACGCTACGTTTCTACCTGCGATAGTGCCATAGCAGCAGCGGCTATCAGCTGCAACGGCTTAGGGATGCTCACTGGGTGCAGCTCGCTAGTGAACTGCTTGTGGAGCTGCCCTCAAAACTCGCTTGAGTTATCGAATATTTTTACCCAATACTGGAGATTGTTTTTTACATTTTAGCTTAATTGTCGCTCTACGATCATCTGCGGCTAATTGTAATTTGTATTTTCTTGGCCCCAATGCATGCATTGCTGTAATGTATAATTTCTAGTTCAGATGCTTTATGTGCAATCTTGTCAATTACTTTTTAGTACTCTGCAACTACGCAGGAATATTCTCGTGTACTTAAACAAATCCAGCTCCTTTGATCGATTGATAGCCATTCGTATTATATTAATTGCCGCCATTTTTTCGGTGTGCGGTTCAGTCACAGCAGAAACCGTGAAGATCGCATTTACTGGCGATCAAGGGGTAGGTGATAATGCTCGATCGGTGCTGCAGTTAATAGCTGAAGAAGGTGCAGACCTGTTAATGATTCAAGGTGATCTTGGATACGGTGCGGCTGCGGCAACCCAATGGGAGACAAATCTTAATGACAGATTCGGTCCAGAATTTCCTGTATTGGTCGTTGCTGGTAACCACGAGAATTATGAATGGCCTCTTTACAAATCGCTAACAAAAAAACGTATTGATCGTTCCGATAAGCTATCGTGTAATGGCGATATTGGTGTCAAAGCGATATGTCAATTTAAAAATATTGATATTGTTCAAGTGTCCCCTGGCATTCACGAAGTGGTGGGTGTTCGGGGGGAAGATAAATACGCTGAATTTATTCGTTCATCGTTTTCGGGTACAACGGACCAATGGCGTATTTGTAGCTGGCACAAGAATCAGAACGCCCTGCAAACTGGTAAGAAGGGAAACGCAACGGGTTGGGATGTCTACAACGAATGTTTGGATGCCGGTGCAATGGTTGCCGTTGCACATGAACATGCTTACTCACGTTCGTATTTGCTTAGCGATTTTGAAAACCAAACGGTGGTTCATCGCGAAAATACTATGACTCTACAATCGGGTCAATCTTTCGTCTTTGTTTCTGGACTAGGCGGGCGAGAAGTACGAATGCAAGAACGTGGTGGCGACTGGTGGGCATCAATTTATACAGCTTCACAGGGCGCAACTCATGGCGCTTTGTTTTGTGAATTTGATAGTAACTTAGCCGAGTGTTATTTCAAGGCTGTAGATGGTTCAGTCCCAGATCAGTTTACCCTGCGCCGCGGTACGACACAAACACAAGCCGTTCCCTCAACGACTCAATCAGCTACCGCACTACAAGTTGGCTATGTCTTCTCACGCACCGATATCGAGGAGTACCGTTGGATTGATAAAACTGAATCAGGTGGGCTTGGCAATATCTGGATTGATCGTACGTGCGCAGATCAACTTGGTGGAGCATCAGTGAATGGTGATTGGGGTGATCTTGATGTTATTGCTCCTGCAATGGATTCGATAGCCAACCCTTGCGACAACAACGGTTTACCAATACCGCGGAGCTTGATTGAAAAAGGGTATGTTTTTTCGCGATCAGATAAAGATGAATATCGCTGGATCGATCACAACGCGAATGGAGAAATAGGCAGTATCTGGATAGACGAAGTATGTGCGATGAGTCTGGGTGGCTATACAACTTCAGGTGATTGGAGCCACTTGATGGATATCGCACCGGCGATAGATTCCATTGCAAATCCGTGTATAAACTCAGTTCAATCCGATCTGTCTTCGGTCTCGTCAGTCGCTTCAGGTTTTGTCTTTGGTCGTAGTGATAAAGATGAATATCGGTGGGTTGGTCAGGATAATTCTGGACATACAGGTAATGTTTGGATTGATCAAATCTGTGCTGAACGTCTAGGCGGCGCTATGATGATAGGTGGATGGAGTGAACTAAATGAACTGTCACCACGTTTCGATGCCATACCAAGCCCTTGTGAATAAGTTACTATATTTTCTCAGTGCGGATTTTAATATCTTGTGCTAACACACTCATCGCTTGTTTTGTGGCAGCGCCCATTAGAGTGTTAAAAAACCAAGCAGGAGCGAGCAGGCGATCGTACTCCAAACTAACTGTAAGTCTCGTGGTTGCCCCATCTGATTCCACACGGTAGGTCAGTGATTTATGCGCTACCCATTGGGCAATGGGACTATCGTCAGATAGTACTTTAAAGGTTGCGTGTTCCTCACTTGTATCGATCACTCTGAGTCTGAGAAACCCTGTCCCTTCACGACCTTTTATTTTTACTACTCGATTTGCATTGAGGCCAACTCCCTCATCGACGACGACATCCACTGGACGTGGGAACATCCAAAGAAACCGTGGCAACGGGAAGTCAGGTGAGGTTGCAGTATCCAAACTGCGCCACACTTGGTCTGTGCTTGCCAATATCTCGACTTTGGCATTAGCTTGTGTATTTGATCTGAAATTATAGAATCCGCTAACACCTTCTAAGCTTGCTCCGAGCAAGAAGCCGATTGTTATAAGGATGGACGCGATTTCACGTAGTTTGTGATCGTCGTTTTTTTCGTCATCAGTTTCTTATGGTTTTCTAAACGCGTATTTTACGCTTTTGAACAGAAGGACGCCTATGGAGCCTATTGTTAAAACAACACTTGCAATCATGGCAAGGCACATCAATACCATTGCAATACCTCCGACGAACTCTTTAAGATTGGTACCGTGTGCAGATGTTGGAATAAGGGCTAATGCAAGGATAGAAAATGCGAATAGATGGATTGTTGTTTTAAAGGTTGCCTTGTAAATAGATTCCGCAATATTGCGATGCAAACCATATTGGCTAACAAACCATAGCGTATGCAGCAAAAAAACGACTAATACAGGCCCTACGAATTGGAGACTGGTTTGACGAAATTGTGAAAGAGAAGTCATCCACATGTATGTGAGTGCAAAAACAACAACCAAGAAGTGATAGCCTTTAGGCACATTTTTCTGCAAGCCGGTGTTACTCATTTCTATCTGTTCTCGTTAGAATCATCAGTCTTTCGTGTTCGTGTTCGTTTTTTTTGTTAATCGAGATAAATTTGCTCGCCTCGGTAGATCTTCAGGCGTTCTCAGATTACTCACTAATTTAAATCGTTTAAGAAAGTTAAGTACTAACCAGCCGGGGTCGAATTGATTTTTTTCAATACCAAGTTTTGAAGAGCCCGGGAAAGCATGATGATTGTTATGCCAACATTCGCCGAATGTAATCGTACCTAAGTATCTAACGTTATAGCCTTGGACTGCGGCGCCATCCAAATGCCAATCTCTTTGTCCTGAGTTATGAGCGAAATAACCAATAAGCCAATGTCCAAAAACGGACACGCTAACTCTTGCACAAACGCCCCAAACAACCCATGCCCAACCACCAAAGTAAAACAAAACGGCAGCCACAGGGAGTTGTTGCAACATTGAAGTAGCTTGTAAGTAACGATAAAAAGTATCTTGCTGCATGTCTTTTGGAAAACTGAATTCGGGGCTTTCATTCAGATGCAATTTATGATGTATTTGCCAAATAAAATCTTTGTAAATGCTGTTTTGATGTGAAAGAAATGGATGGCACTGTGGTTGTCGTTGTGCCCAGTCTCTCATGTCGTGTGTGTACATCATCGTAAAGGGGCCGCCAAGGCCGACTAACGTACCCAAATAAATGAGTAAGCGTTCAAATGGCTTGGGTGAATCAAATGACTCGTGGATGAGTTTTCGATGCATCCCGATCGAATGGCCTAAGCATAGGATGATGGAGGTTAAAATGATGAAAACGGCGATGGACGAATAACTGATAGTGCTAGCGCCGAACAATAACCATGTCACTGTCATGCCAGTCCACCAAAGCGACTTTTGTGCACTCCAAGTTACGACACCGCAGCAAGGGTCTGATTGCGCGTCTAAGTTTATTCTCTGGAATAGTCCAGTTACTTGTCTTGACTGACTCTGGGTGGTGAAGTTGGTAAGTTGATCAATGTCCGAATATTGCAACGTAGTCTTCCAGCGCTCACCTAGATGTATAATGACAATATCAGATTTAGAGTAGAGCTGCAGGGACTGCTGACTCGCAAAAAAGCTGGTGTACCGTTTCGTGGTGGTTGCAGACGTAGTTGTAATGTTAAGTAAACTATTCTGCTGGTCCTTTATCATTGAGCAATGGAAATTTAAACATGGCAAGCTTTGGCATACCAGTTTCATTTATTGCAACGGCTCATCCTAACGAGTCGCGTCATTTTTATGAAAATCAACTAAGTCTTACATGCCATTCTGACGATCCCTATGCGTTGGTATTTGATCTTGGCGGTACCACCTTGCGAATTCAAAAGGTTGAGTCGAATCCAGAAGTTAGCCATACGGTACTTGGGTGGAACGTGGAGAACATCAAACGATGTGTCGCTGAACTCACCAAGAAAGGTGTTCAGTTTGAAATATTCTCATCGCTACCTCAAGATGAATTGGGTATTTGGAGCTCACCCAGTGGCGCTTTGATTGCCTGGTTCAAAGACCCAGATGGAAATATGCTATCGTTGACGCAATTATAAAGTTCTTGTATTTATTTATTGCTAGATCCGCTTAAAAATTGAATCAAGAAACTGTCTACAAAAGCTTCTTCATCGTTCGTGTAGCTGTTGTTGTTTCCATTACCACCTGCACGCATGTAAACCAGCTCCACGCGTTCGACAAATTTGCCAGTGCGACCAATGGCAAGTCTGGTCGCTAATCCTGCGCTAGTGCCACCCTCTTTAGTGGTGCAAAGTAGGCAGTCTTGTTCGCCTTCATCATCGAGTCCTCGATCACCAATAACTGCAGCTCCGAGCCCCACTGTGGCAGTGAGATAAAACTGTTCAGATTGACGTAGGTTACCGATAATAAAACCGGCTGTGGCTGATGTGCTAATTGATGTGTCTACGCCTGCGACTATTGTGTAACCGGCAGAGAAATAAAGATCAGCTCGCGCTGTCAGTGCAAAGTACTGGGCCAGTGTATATTCGGTTGATAGACCCAAACCAAGGCTAAGTTTCCTGCCATCGTTAAACTTGTTGTCGGTGTTGGGTACAACGATGGCTTTTGCGTAGCCAATGCCTACCCCCATTCGTGTATTACTAAAACTCAGCAATTGATCATCGCTGCTCTGGCCTTAGCTATCATTCAGTGGGGTGTGTTTTGGTGAAGTCGTTGTGTTGCCAATTGAGTCAAGCATTGAGCTCTCTTGTATAGCCGCCTGTGCATAAGGACCTGTTGTGGCTATGAAGAGATACAGCGAAAAGAGAATTTGCAGATGATGCCTAGGCTTATTCATAAATCAAGTATAAGGTCTTAAAGATCCAGCTGCAGCGCCCAATAGTATCCGAAGGTAACTGTGTGACCGGTTACTTATTACTATGAGGCACTACTTATAGGTGCGGAGTTCTTGCGCGTTTTTCGTTAGCGCCGCTGGGTTTTTCAAATATGCCAACTAGTTTATCCATAGCAGGTGAAAAAGCTGCATTCACTTGTGTGCGAAATACGTCGCTCTGTAGTAGTTTGATAAGCTACGCCACGTAAGATACAGGAACTAATAAATCTATGATTGATGTCGAATACGTAAGGTTGATGGCCCGATACGGTGCTTGGCAGAACGAGAGCATAGTGAATGCTGCTGAAGCACTGGATCATTCTGAGCGACAACTGCAAAGGGGGGCTTTTTTTGGATCGATTCAAGCCACGCTCAATCATCTTCTTTGGGGTGATCGTATTTGGATGCATCGATTTGCAAACACTGAGAAACCGCGCATGGCATCTATTTCGGAATCAATTAACGAAACTGTCCATTGGGACGAATACCGTGTTGCGCGATCAGCGATGGACACCGCCATCACCGATTGGGCTAAGCGTCTGGACTCGACTTGGTTAGATGGTGATCTGACTTGGTTTTCTGGTGCGGTCAATCGTGATGTTAGCAAGACAAAACAACTGTTGGTCATTCATTTTTTCAACCATGGAACACACCACAGAGGGCAGGTGCATGCCATGCTGTCAGCGGCAGGGCAAACGCAAAGCGATACTGATCTGCCATTTTTACCAGATTAAAAAATCTGAAAACTGCTCTTTAATTTGATAATGCGATTATTAGGTTTAATCAACAGTGACCAGATGTACCAGATGTACCAGATGTACCAGATGTACCAGATGTACCAGATCTACCAGATGTACCAGATCTACCAGATCTACCAGATCTACCAGATCTACCGGGTGCGCCTGATGCACCAGCTGTACCAGATGTGCCAGATCTACCGGTTGCGCCTGATGCACCAGCTGTGCCAGCTGTGCCAGAGTCACCTGCTCCATTAGAACCAAACAGCTGTTCGAGCTACAACAGCGATCATTTATAAATTTCAGGCTGATGCTTGACTAAGTGAGCAAGATTATTGCATTGTGTCCTTTGTCCGCGGACGACGGACATCGAAAAGGCGAGTTTTAAATGAAAAGTCAGGATATATTGCTTCTACTCAAAGTTCTGAGCTTGGAGAAAAGCGAATTAGACTCTGTGCCAGATAGTGAGCATGGTAGCCAAACTAGCGCCCGCAATCTCGCCGCTTTAACTGGCGTAGGTAAAACAGAAGTCAATGCGTCCCTTAACAGAAGTATCGACGTCGGTTTGGCAAAGATGAGCGTGCGAGGAAAATCGTTGCTGATCAATAAGAAGCCATTGCTTGAATTTATTGTCCATGGCATTAAATACGTATTCCCTGTAAAACCAGCTGAAATGACACGAGGCATACCCACGGCGTTTGCTGCACCGGTATTGAACAAGAAGTTGATGAGTGCGGGAGATTTAATCTGTGTTTGGCCTGATGCAAGTGCATCCGATATGGGCCAGGCCATATTGCCTTTGTACAAAACAGTGCCAATAGCAATCAAGCAAGATAAACAGCTTTACGAATACCTTGCATTGGTGGATGCCATTAGAATAGGGCGGGCGCGTGAATCGAAAATAGCCATTACCGAATTATCAAAAAGGATCCTTAATTAATTGGACGGGTTAAAACAAGCTGAGCAAATGATCACTGTGGTGGCCAGTGCACTGGGGCCTGATATTTTAAGTGAGGTTGCGTTTGTCGGAGGGTGCACCACCGGTCTATTCGTGACCGATACGGTGAGCAAGCAAAACATTCGATTTACCGATGATGTCGACTTGATTGTCAACGTGATGAGCACTGCGAGTTGGTTTCAGTTTCAGGAAAATTTGAGGGCTTTAGGTTTTACTGAATCAATGGAAGATAACGTTAATTGCAGAATGCGTTTGGGAGAGCTTAAGGTCGATTTCATGCCTGACGATGAAGAGATTTTAGGCTATTCAAACCGCTGGTATGAGCAAGCTTTGGCATCCGCTGAGCTAATGGAGATCAGTAACGGACGAAAGGTGCGAGTCGTGACGCCCTGTTATTTTTTGGCCACTAAATTTGAAGCCTATAAAGGCCGTGGCAATGGAGACCCATTAAGCAGTCGTGATATGGAAGACATTCTCACCGTGGTTGATGGCCGTCCACAATTGATTGAGGAGATCAACCAATCCTCTGATGAGTTGTCACAGTATTTGGCAGTCGAAACACAGGCATTGCTGAAAAATAGTGATGTTGAATATGCGGTTTCAAGTGCTGCTAACAATGTTCGTGAGCGTGAGCCGATCATTTTCCAACGATTGGAAACCATTGCTCGGATTTCGTGAGTCATTTTACTCGTGACTCACTAAGAAGATAACCATGGGGAATAGTTTGAGTTCGTGATGAGCGATGCCCCTGTGTGCAAATGCTTTGCTCAATTACAGCGAAGCGATTCGATAGTTCTAGCCCTAACGCGATGGTATCGGAGCACCAGTACCCAATTCAACGGCCTTAAAAAGGAAGCGCTTCAAACACCGCATTGTGGGAAATATAGAGTTGGAGTAATTGGCCGAAAACCATCTACACAAGCAGTTGTGCGTATTGTCTTGGTCTGCAGGTCGAATACCCGAGCTCTACCGGTATATCGCTCACAAATTGAATATCCAATATAATGGAATATATCCTTGATAACGTAAATGTAGTTGTGTAAAGTGCTTACATTGAATGCTGGGGATGCGCTATGAACGAAGAATATAACAGCCACTTAAACCAAACACTGGCCGATATTAAAACGGCGGGTTTGTGGAAAGAGGAGCGCCCTTTGATATCCTCACAAGCAGGCATTATCACTGTGGATAGTGAATCTTTGGCGCGTGGGGGTGTGATCAATCTATGTGCTAATAATTACTTAGGCTTGGCAAACAGTCCCAGGCTAATCGATGCAGCAAAGTCAGCGTTGGATGAATACGGCTATGGTATGGCCAGTGTGCGCTTTATATGCGGGACGCACCAGTTACATAAAACATTGGAGCAGAAGCTGGCAGCCTTTCTAGAAAAGGATGATGCCATCTTATTTGCAGCTTGTTTCGATGCAAACGGTGGATTATTTGAACCGCTACTAGGGCCTGAAGATGCCATCATTTCTGATTCGTTGAATCACGCCTCCATCATAGATGGTATTCGCTTGTGTAAAGCCAAACGATACCGCTATGAAAATTCAAATATGGAGGACTTAGAGCAAAAACTGAAAAGTGCTAAAGATGATGGCGCGCGTTTCATCATGATTGCCACTGATGGAGTATTTTCCATGGATGGCTACTTGGCAAACTTACCTGTCATTACAAAGCTTGCCGAAACCTACGGCGCTTTGGTGATGGTTGATGACTGTCATTCAACCGGCTTCATGGGGCCTGGTGGCGTAGGGACTGCGGCGCACTTTGGTGTTAACGATAAAGTCGATATTTTAACGGGTACTTTGGGTAAAGCGTTAGGCGGTGCCATCGGTGGTTACATCGCGGGTGCGCAACCGGTTATTGACCTACTTCGCCAGCGTGCCCGACCTTATTTGTTTTCTAATTCATTACCACCAAGCGTTGTAGCCGCTTCTATAGAGGCGCTGAAGTTAGTGTCACAAGGAGATGAGTTGCGTCGTCGCTTAATGGAAAACACGATTTATTGGCGCAAGGGTCTAACCCAGCTCGGGTTTAACCTGTCACCTGGTGCGCATCCTATTATTCCTGTGATGTTAGGAGAAGCCCAGCTGGCCCAGACAATGGCCACGCGTTTGTTTGATCATGGTGTGTATGTCTCGGGGTTTTTCTTTCCAGTGGTGCCCAAAGGTAAGGCGCGAATAAGAACGCAAATGAACGCTGAATTAACCACAGAGGATTTAGATAAAGCGCTTGAGGCGTTTGGAGAAGTCGGGCGTGAAGTAGGGGTGATTTCATGAGCGATTCAGGGGCGCAGTCTATGAAGGCTTTGGTCAAGGAAAAGGCCGAAAAGGGCCTTTGGCTCAAAGACGCACCGGTGCCAGTTATCGGTGAAGAAGATGTGCTAATCCGTATAAACAAGACAGGTATTTGCGGCACTGATGTCCATATTTGGAACTGGGATGAGTGGGCGGCAAAGACAGTTCCTGTGCCACTAATAATTGGCCACGAATTTGCCGGTGAAATTGTTGAGCTTGGAAGTTCGGTAAAAGGTCTGGTGTTAGGTCAGCGCGTCAGTGGTGAAGGGCACCTCATAGGAAAAGAGTCACGCCAATCTCGTGCGGGTAATTTTCATCTTGACCCCGACACCCGTGGTGTTGGCGTAAATGAGCCCGGTGCATTCGCTGAATATTTACGACTACCGGCGTTTAACGTAGTAAAGCTTCCAGATGACATAAGCGATGATATTGGCGCTATTCTCGACCCGTTAGGAAATGCTGTGCATACGGCACTCAGTTTTGACTTGGTGAGTGAAGATGTATTAATCACCGGAGCTGGGCCTATTGGCATTATGGCTGCAGCCGTTGCCCGTCATGCTGGAGCACGCCGCGTTGTTATAACAGATGTTAATGATGATCGACTAGCGCTGGCTGGCCAAATTGCTGATGTGATACCCGTCAATGTGGCGAAGGAAGACTTGCAAGGTGTGATGGATAAAGCGGGACTCACCGAAGGATTCGATGTGGGTTTAGAGATGTCTGGCAACCAAGTAGCGCTTGATCAAATGATTGAGGCGATGGTCATGGGTGGTCGTATTGCCATGCTAGGCATTCCGCCAGGTAAGAGTCCTGTGGATTGGTCTCGCATCGTATTTAAAGCCATTAACTTGAAAGGCGTATACGGTCGTGAAATATTTGAAACTTGGTACAAGATGATTGCCATGCTGCAGAATGGGTTAGATGTGTCGAAGGTGATAACCCATCGTTATGATGCACTCGAGTACGAAACTGGGTTTGCTGACATGATCGGTGGATATAGTGGCAAAGTCGTTTTAGACTGGACCAAGCTGCGATAACGAAGCGACATTAATCACTCGGAGGAAATCTAGCACTTCCCTAACTTCTCTGGCAATTCCTAGTTGTGCAACGATTACAAAACTTATGGCAGCTGACGAAATATCAAAACGATTGGCCGATCGACTCAAGCAAGCTCGACAATCACGGAGTTTAAGTTTAGAGGCGCTGGCAAGTTTGTCTGGTGTCTCCAAGTCCATGTTGTCGCAAATTGAGCGCGGCGAGAGCAGTCCTACCGTTGCCAGTATGTGGAATTTAACCAAAGCACTAGATATTGATTTCTCTGGATTGCTCGACGGTAGTCCAAATGAGCGTAGTCCGATAAGAGAAGTTATTCGAGCTGAACAAACACCCATCATAATGTCGCAAGGCAAGGGGTGTACCATTCGCATCCTCAGTGCGCCTACCAGTGTTGGTGATACTGAAGTGTACGACCTTGAGTTCGAGTCAGATGCGGTATTGGATAGTGAGCCGCACCGATCGGGTTGTATGGAAAACTTAACGGTAATAATTGGCTCTCTGATTGTGACGACAGATGGCATCACTGAGGTGGTTAATAAGGGGGATACGGTTAGATATGTCGCCGACCGACCACATTCTATTCAAGCAAAGAAGAAAAAGGCGCGGGCGATATTGATCGTTACTGGGTCTTAGCGCTACATTGTCTGCCAAGACAATAATCTATTTTTTAGAACAGAGCATTCGATAATCTAAATATATTCGACAAGTAAAAAAGCATAAACTAGAGGATATCAAGCAACTCAGCGAATAAGCATGAAATACGTAACTTGGGCTGCGATGGCGATTTCCACAGTAATTTTGTTGATGGGTGGGGTGATGAAGCTCATGGGTAATCCTATGGCTACAACCAGCTTTACCGTACTGGGCTTACCTGCAGTGTTCGCCACATTTATCGGTGTGTGTGAGATCGCCGGTGCCATTGGTATTTGGTTGCGTAAAACCAGCATGCTTGCGGCAATAGGCATTACGCTTATCATGCTTGGCGCGATCTATTATCACGTAATGCACACACCGCTTGCTGAGGGGATTCCAGCGTTTATTTTATTGCTATGTAGCTTGCTAATCATAAGCCGTAAAGGCACTGGTATTATCGGCTAAACAGCTGCCAGTTATGCCATAGTGGAGTCGATACATTAAAATTGAGATGATTGAGTCACGCTCGTGGAATGACAAAGTTCTAGAAAATCTTGCCGTGCGTCGCGGTTTGTGCTGATTCGCTGGTTCCACTGTGGGCTGAGGGCTCAACCGGTCTACGCAACATACTCATTAAATTCTACCGCCAAGCAAAATCTCAGCGGTAGGCGCGCTATTTAAGCAAACAGTAAACCATAGGCTTTGCTATACGCTTTTCCTTTAGTCGCGGTTTTTAGGTAAACACCCTTGGCAGGCATGTCTTTTGGTGGCTCGATTTGTTCTGCCAATTCCATTTTTAGTAGCTTTTTATAAGATGCTGTGACTTCAACAGTTGGTAGACCTGTTAGCTCACAAACTTGTGGTTTGGTCAGTGGTGCCTTCTTTGTTTGAGTACTAATGGCTTCTAAAACAGCAACCATTGCGGTGACTTCGTCAAAGTTTGGTTTCTTTGCGACACGGGGCATATATGTATATCTCTAGTAATTTAAATAGTTTAAAGGGTTACTTTTAAAAAGTTGGCGATCAATGTAACGAGCCATCATCTGATAGCGGAGCAAAGTGCGCTCATTAAAAGTGTGCGTATAGTGTCACATCGAAAGCAGTTGCGCTTGTTTAACACTGAATTTTATTTATAAATACTGAAGATGTTAATAAAGTGATCTCGTCGTATTGCGGTCGTTGTTGGTCGCAGCTTCGTGGACAGTGACCTTTATAACGAATTAACCGTCTTTATAATTTTCGCCAGTATCACATCAGGGTAGGGCAAAGTTGCAGTGCCTTTAGCAGTTGGGATTTCTAGCGTTTCACCTAACCGACTTGCTCTGCCTGTACCGCAATGAATCCGAACATCATCCATACATAGGTATCGGCCGTCTATGTAGGGCCGGCCTGAATTTTTGTCTTCGGAGTACAATCGCTTTAAAAGGCTTAGTCGGTTAATGGCTCCGGTGTAACCAGGTTGATTGGATTCATCCGGATTCGATGATGGAAATGCCAAACCTTCTTGTGTCGGCGCATTATTGGTGAATATGGCCACGCTAACCAGTAGATCTGTTGCGCGATAGGCTTCGGAAAGAATGCGAGGCGGCAGTTTTTGCCAATCCACGGGTTCGTGATCTAAGAAAGCCATTAAAGGTCCACTGTCAATAATGCCGTTGTAACCAGGGTAGAGCGACCCACAATCGAATATAAACAGATATCCACTAATATTAAGCTTGAAACCTTCATACTTTGATAAGTGCCAGCCGACGGCGCTGGCCAATCCTATGAGTATTTTGGCATCAATCGCATAGTTGGCAAAATAGGTTGACAGGTTTGATTTGGTCACATCGTCATCGTATTGATACGTTTCTCTAAACAATTGGTTGAAAGGTTGTTTAATTTTAGAGTCAATCATCCAATTTCGCCAACACTTAAGCTCTGCATCGGAACAGTCCAAAGGATGTAACGGGCGTATTTGAATCTCTTTGCCAATGCGAAATTCATCTCCAGAGATATCGACGTAGTGAGGCGTGCCTTTCTGTTTCGCCAGCCGAAATGAAGTTTGGCTCCCATCTTCGTTTATACCAGTCCAGACTAGCGATGTAGCAACCGTTGCCAAACCCTTATTGGTTAATAATAAATTGAATTCCTCGCTGGAGAATCCATCACCGGTAATCAGCATCTTCTCAAATGCTCGCTTAACACCGGCGTTTAGCGCTTTGGGTATCTCCATGTCGTGAGGCCATCGCCGCAAAAAATCGTGATGAGACGTAAGTCGTTGTTCGGCTTTTCTACACAGTCTAAGAAAACGTTTCTTGAGCGCTGCATGCTTGACTTCAGCAGAAACATTTTTTAGCGTAAGCCATGCAGGTATATTCGGCCTTTCTGCGATCGCCTGGGCTATCGCATAGGCGGCAGATTGTGACGGCGGTGTCTTGACCTTTGGGTCTGGGGCGGTGCTGACCTTTGTGAGTAGTATTTCCAGCTGCGCTGGGAGCCAAGACTCATTTTGATCGAGTGCGACATTAACGTAGCGTGCCAATGCGATGGAGCCTGATTTGCTGAAGGCCTTGTCGGCCTTAAATGGAATTTCACCGTTATGAATTCGTTCGACGTGTTCTGCGGCTTTCTCAATCGCCGGTCGAGCTTGTTCGATAAAATCAGCCGATTGGGCGTATAGCAGGAGCCCGGGTGGGTCGACTTGATCATCATCCATTACATCTCTACTTTCGCACATGCATTGCGCGATTTGTAGACCCAATTTTGGGTTGGTAACGGACAGAGCGTTAATGATGTTAAGTTGGCTGTCAACAAACCAGTTGTTGTCTGAATTGGTTTCGAGCTCAGAATTGGTTCTCATCTGAATCACGGTGTTTGAGGGTTGCAGCATTTTTCCAGCGATAGCACTGAGTGCAAAACTCAGCGTATTGTGAATCGATTGATGCGAGACGAATGACCCAAGTGAATCTTGTAGCTTGTGAATGTCGTTCGTGTGCAGCCCAAGAAGAGCGTCAGCTGCAAGTTCTAGCTTCCACTTGTCTATATTTGGGGTGTGGTCTTTATCGTATGTAGCTACTGCGGCGAGATCGGCCAGTAGCTGGAGTATCGTATTAGCCGTCGCTAGGTCGTAGACTCGTCTAGCATTCAGGTTCTCGATATAGAGCAATCGAACTATCTGTTGCTGTACGTCACTGATTTCATCGGGCTGGAGATCCAGTCTTAGTTTGTCGACTGTGAGCCGTCCCAGCGCTTCAGGACCAAGTTCCTTGGCCATCTCGCTAAGGCTCACACTAGGTGCAACAGTTACTTGTTTTTGACCTTGAAGTAATTGGCGAAACAGATCTTCCGTTGACATGATTAAAGTATTCCGCTTGTTGTTGCTTGTGTAATGAAAATACAGGCTTTTTCTATTTTAAATTATTAATTAATCTGAAACAATGAACCGGGGTGTTTTACTACTTCGGGAGAAAGGCGAATGAGTCATCGTGCCGGAAGTGGCTGCGGCTAAAGTCGTGTTAATGGACTTTTTTTCTAAGTTACATTGATTTTTATTCTCGAAAAACATCCCAATGAAATTCATACTGTTAACGCATCAACGTGAGTTACACAAAAGCACCAACACAGGCTCATTAGTAGTTGATGTACTGGGTGCTGCAGCTGAGATAATCGTTTGGAATAGAACATATCCATTACCAAAACTAACTGATTACATAGATGCAGGTTCAACAGCATTGTTGTATCCGTCCGATGATAGTCAATGCATGGATAGTGCTACTGTTTTTGAACGTTACATAATAATTGATGGCACCTGGCAGGAAGCAGCGAAGATCCACAACAGAAGCCCGTATTTACATACTATTCCGAAGGTTAAACTACGAGTAATCGAACCATCGGCCTATAACATGAGGCGGAATCAAAGAGCCGGGTGTTTATGCACTGCTGAATGCGCTATGGTGGCCTTGTTAGCGATGGGTGCTGATAAAAAAGCTAACGAGCTTCACGCGGCATTTTCTCAGTTTTTAGAAAAATGACTGGTTCAGAATTCGTGCTTGACGGGTTGTAAACACTTACTCTCAATCGTAATGTAGGAGCTTAAACACTAAGCCGTCTCACCCGTAACAATAGAAAATCCAACGTTCTGCACGCCACGCTATCGATAGTCTCACCCGATACGCGTTAAGATTTGAGTCTGATCGAATGGATGAGCATTACGGAGAACATGGCATTGGCGCAGGGCTACCCGCGTCGCGTTGGCATGATCTACGTTAGTCATCGTTTGGACGAAGTATTTGATATTGCCGATCGTGTCGTTGTACTGCGCGATGGCAGAACGGCCGGTGTACGCGACGTTGCTCACACATCCCCCGAACAGTTGACTCATGGGTGTTGCATCCCAATCATCGTATGTTTCAAAACCTAAAATATGTGGCTTTGTTACCGTACTTGAATCCTTTGCTCAACATAATGAGAATAGCTAAAACAGCTTATATTGTGCCATTAATGTTGAGATAAATCGAATACAAAGAGGTGGTTCCACAGATAAAAAGTCGATTTAATTTAGTACCACCAAAACACACATTAGCCACGAATTCTGGTATAAGAATTTTACCGATCAGATTGCCGTCTGTATCTAAACAATGAACGCCGTCGGCAGCAGACGTCCAGATTCGCCCGTCAGTGTCTAGTCTGAAGCCATCGAAGAAGCCATTTGTGCAATCAGCGAACACCTCACCCTTTGAAAGCGTGTGGTTGTCTTGTACTTGATGTTTTCTAATATGAGCAGGGCCATTTTCATCATGCGTTTTACCAGTGTCAGATATATATAAGAACTGCTCGTCTGGCGAGAACGCGAGTCCGTTGGGTTTCACGTAGTCGGTTGCAACTGCTGTGACATCGCCCGTGTTAGGGTCAAGCCTGTATACGTGGCACGCACCAATTTCACTTGTAGCACGCTCACCTTCGTAATCCATGATAATTCCATAGCTTGGATCAGTGAACCAGATGGTGCCGTCTGACTTTACAACAACATCGTTCGGGGAATTAAGCCGCTTGCCATCAAAGTGCGTTGCAATGCTGGTTATCGTTCCATCATGTTCAGTGCGAGTTACCCGACGAGTTAAATGTTCACAACTGATTAGCCTGCCGTCGTTGTCTACCGGAGATACGATAGCAACGTGGATTAAAAATAGATATAGAATAAACCCTAGACTTTATATACATATAAACCCTATTCATTAGACTGAAATGTATACAACGTGTTGCGCGATCAGGAGCGTCTGATGCTGATGAAAGGTTGCTGTTTCATGAGAAATAGCACGAAGAGAATCGGAAATGTATTGATACGTGGTGACTAACCACCGTGTATGTCCTAGTCTTGAGGCCATTAAGCTATGCATGCTTATCGCCGATAGGATATCGAAAAATAAGATGTGAATATTGTAGTTGCTTCAATGCTGCTAGGGTTAGTGTCATGTAAATCTATGGCGTGCGTTATACCTTCCCAAGGTGCTTTTTGGACTCACGATGAGTTAATTGATAACACTAATACGACACTACTAGTATTTTCAGAATCAAATGTTAGACAAGATGCCTGCGGTTCTTTTTAGGAAAGTACACGCTCCAGACTGGACGATTGCGGCTACATTTTCTACAGAAAAGGCTAGCCACCAGCAGGTTTTGGCATATCGGTAATATTACCAATCTACCGACAATGTAAGCCTTGTGCTGAATAAAAATCTTATCGGACTGATACACTTTCCATTCAAATAAATTATGGAGATTCTTATGAGAAACTCAATTCTGGGCTTTGCGGCTTTACTACTTTCTAGCACTGCCACATTAGCGGCCCCTACTGTCGACGGCTTAACCATCAGCTGGCCCGATGATGGTTGGTATCAAGTACAGGATGAAACAACATTTGCCGAAGTGTGTAGTGGAGGTCTCTCATGCGTTGTTGAACCTGGTTCATATGTGGTCATCAACCACAGTACAGGTGAACGATTCAACAACATAGTAGTAACAGATGGCGCCTCGATGGATGAAAGCTCTTTTTCCGAAACGACAGAAACCACAGCAACAACACTCGGGTCGACAGTGACTCTGGTAACCCAGACTTGCTTTGGTGCGCCTAATACAAGAAATGGGTGTACTGCATTTTGTCCTGCGGACACAGTGGCTACTGGTGGCGGATGTGATGTGTCTTTTGGCTATACGGTGAGTTCTGTGCCAGGCACCACGTATTACAGATGCTCAACAGCGCTACCGCCGAACGACTCAACAGTAGGCGTTACGGCTAGAGCATACTGCCTGGGTTCGCAATAATTCTTTTGAACGATAGGCACTGATACTCAAAATTAACGAACAACAATGCAATAGGCAAAAAGCACCGATACGATTAATTCTATCGACTAATCGTATCAGGTTCTTTGCTGCCGTCATCACAAACTCAAAGCAAGCTCCAACGCCTGATCAACACCAGCCTTAATATCGTCTACGAGAAACACCGGAACTTCCATATCAGGTGTCAGCCCTATGCCTTCATAGCTAACGCCTTGCGCGTCAAGATAGACCTCGTTAGACAAGCCCATCACCCATCCATTTGGCAATGGCTTTACAAGAACGTCAGACAAAATACCAGCGGTTCTTACACCGATCACGGTCACTTGTGGCAATTGACTCATGGGGATAGCGAAAATTTCAGCAGCACTGGATGTATCTGCACCGACAATCAACGTGACCGGATTTAAATAGGCACCAGTTGCTGGTGGCTCAAGCCACGCCTCACTCGGAACTGACTGAAAATCTCTGCTACGGGCGCTCTTACTAAAAGCGAGTTGGCGCTCGCTGATGAATCGCTGTGCAAAGTTAAAGCTAATCGCATCAAAACCACCGCCGTTAAAACGCAGATCAATTATAAGGCGCGTTGTATCGGCAAGGTTTGCCATCACAGTATCCATCGTTGCATTGGCGGCTGCTAGTTCGTTGGACAAGCTGGCACCCATTGGTTCGCCGTCCTCATCTAAAACATACCCTTCCATCCCAAAAATATTAATATAACCTGTAGTACCATCATCCGCCGTGCCCCAGGCCAACTGACTCTGATCGTCCGTTGAGCCCTCATCAAGTAGCGATTCGATTACGTCTCTAAACTCACCGAATACCCCGTTAGCCCAAACATTAATATCAGTGACCTCACTCTGGGCGGCGAACCCCCGCTCAAACTCCAGATTTATCCCACGTTCCACCGCTGAAGAATAACCGTCATTATTACTTTCTATAAATACATGGCCATCATCAATGGGGGACAACAGATCGCTCAAGAGGCCAAACAATGCTACATCGTCAGTCGCCTCACCGACTTTAGGTAGTTGCCGCGCATATTCAGCTGCCCAGTCAACGTTCCTTTGGTCGAAGAAAGCGTAGTATTCGTCAAACGTTTCCCACACGTAGTCGAACGTGCCTTGCGCATCTCTTGCGACCACATCATCACAACGTGCAGGCAGTGTTCGGTGTATTAGTGGCAAACACCCGTTTACCATCTTCAGAAATAGCCAACGGTCTGACCTGACCAGACTCAAACGTCACAAAATTATCGTCATCTGACACCGTCGACTCGAGTGCTTGGCCATTGGCAGATTCAGAATTGTCATTATCAGCTGTTGAGGACGAAGAGTTTCCACAACCAATCTGCAGTATTGATAGGCCTACCAACACTAACGCACTAGCTATTTGCATACTTTCAAGTTCCTTTTCAAGTCAAGTTCAGACGGTTGCGGGTACTTTGAATAATGAATAATAGCGCGGTGCGGGAAAATTCTCCTCACTAATCGTGTAACAAGCTGTACAAGATTAGAAAATCAATTTTATGATCACGGGACCTATCAAGCGACGATATTGGTTGATACCAAGGGTGTATGACTTGGCCTAAAACTGATCAGTAGCCATGTTCACCCGGTGATCTAGACCACACCACGACAACAACAAGCGGGTTCAATTGAATCGAACTGGATAGGCATAGCCAAGCTTTATTTATTCGAGGATAAACTGCGAACTCATGTCCCCCTTTCCTGCAGCTCAGTATCAGACAGTCAATGACAACCCGTAATAGGGACCGCTTTACTCATTCAACCCCTAGCATTCCCAATCAGCAACAATAAACGCCTCTGTAACTATATGTAATTGAGGGTTTTTCATAAGCTGAAGCGCTACTATCATTTTTTGCGTAACATTGGGACAAGACTGTAAACAGAGGATTGGTGATTTGAATTTTTCTCCTGTCATTTCATGGGCAAGGAATACCAGCTACGATGTTGTTGGAATTATTATTCTAGGATACGTTGCTCTATTGTTATTGACAGTATTTGTCTTCTACTTTCCAGGTATTTCATTCGTATTCGATGCGATAGTCGACAACTCTTCAATCGAAAAATACAGTTTAGGTATTCAAGGAAATATTCTGTTCGTTACGCTGTTAGCATATTTGGTCGGGTTTTTCATTAAGTCGATAGGCGATTCTGTAACAAAAACAGGCTATACAAATGACATCTACTTCCGGAAATTCTTCCTTTCCGGACAGAAAATAATTCGTCCTAACTACTCAAGTTCTAGCGAAGAACTATTACCGCATGCTGCAAAAGCAATTAACAAATATTTGTCTAAAAATGATAGATCAGCAGATTTTGTTCCAGTAGCGGAATCGAATTGGTTTAGGTTTTATCAGTTTTCACAATCAATTTTAGAGGTCAATCAATTTCCAACAAAATCTATTACTTATCAAAATAGGTATGAGCTTTTCAAATCTCTAAGTATCGTCTTCGGATTGTTCTGTATCTTAGCAATTGGGAATATAGCGATTACATTCTTGCTTGTGGTAACGAGCTTTTCTTTGAGCTCATTGAACGATCTTATTTTCGCAATTTTTATATGTGGCTCGTTATATATATTTTCTTTGCAAAGTAGAAATTTATATATCAAGTTCTGGCGCAACTTGGGAGACACTTTGATTACATCAATAATTGTCGTGTTCCCGATACAAAACACCTTTCGCTTTACTACGTGGCGGTGATTTACTTTGCTTTGATGGTGAAGGGCGCGATGAGCCTAAAGTTGTATTGTGGGATCGTGAGCTTTCAGAAGAAGATGCTCCTGTTAATCATCATGTTGCAGACAGTTTTGAAGCATTTGTGGAAATTCACCAAAAATTTGCCACTGAGTAATAAATAATAGACCGCAGACTGGATGAAAATAAGATGAATCGTCGTTCTAAAGAGTTTATCGAAAAAAATGAATTGTTAGAAAAACAATTTCTTTCCCTACCGGAGTCAACTATAACCGGTGTGGTTGGACTTCCTGGTCCTGGTGCGGGAAGGACCCCACCTGCCGAACTTTGGTCGTTACACCTATCGTTAATTGCCTGGAAAGAGTTAGGCGGTCAAGTCAATCGTTCTGAGCTCATCATTTCGAAGAAATTTACTCGCGATGAATTTAAACAACTAAAAACTAAAGTGAAACATGAGTCGTTAGTACAGTTTAAAGTTAAGATAATGAAAGACAGCCCGTTTGGCGATACCAGAGCGCAGCTAATCTGCATATTAGACGAACCGATTGATAACGAGTTAAAAGCAGTTCTTGATAAATATAAAGAACCTGTAGAGCTTAAGCATCCGGAATTCGGCGTTTTGGTATTCAACAAATCAATTAACTGGTTTGATGGCGCGATAAGCTGGATGGGGTCATCCGTTAATATCTCTGTATCTCTTGATGAAAATGGGTCACCAGAATCAAGCTTTAATACTTTAGAAGCCCTCTACAAGGACTCTGATGGATGGTCGAAAAAAGTAACTGACTATGCTGTTTCGAATTTACTAGAGCTTAAAAATGATAGCTGGTTACGTGATGGTCAAGAGGTTGTAACTGCCTCAGAATTCATTGGTGCAATGAATCTGAGATCAATTACTGTTTTCCCAGACGGTAAGTTTGAGTTCTGGCACAACGATGGTGATTTATTTTTTGGCCACTCTATAGAGATCAGTGGAAGCCTTTCAAAAGGACTTAGTCATGCTGATATACCTGGCTAACCAGTCTTTTCAAAGGTGCCGTTTTTCAACCAGTAGGTTGATCACATAAGCTTATTGTCTGTCAGCACTTGGAGTGCTTTTTCGATTTGTGCTACTGCATCTTTTTCGAGAGGTTGAAGTGGCAGTGCTAAATTTAATGAACCTAATCCGATCATGCGAGAAACTTCTGGCATCACACGAATGCCGCCCCAAGTATTGAAACATTCCCACAAGGGTGCACACTGAGATTGCAGTACACCGAGCCTTTCAGGTTCGGCACGCGCCGCCCATATCTCCAATGCCAGCTTAGGCAGCGTGCCCGCTATCACCGAATACCAGGCGTCCGCTCCCGCCGGTAGAACGTGTGTGATATTTGCGTCGCCGGAATAGCCTAATACAAAGTCTTCTGGTAGGTCGGCGCGCATCGCGGCCAACGAATTCGCAGACATTGATGCTGTAGGGGCTGGATTTTTCACAGCCTGAACCGTTGGTAGGCTGGCTAAGTTTGCAACTAATTCGGCGGTCATCGTAAAGTGGGTTGTGCCTGGATTGTTGTACAAACAGATGGGAAGAGAAGTGCTAGATGCAACAGTGTTGACCAGTTCGGTAAAATCCCCATCAGTGAGTGGAAGATAAGACACAGGTGCGAGCAAAAGTGCGCTTGCACCGGCTTTCTCAGCGCTGGCAGTGTGTTCAATAACGCGGTCGGTTCGAAGATCTCCAATTCCGGCAAGGATAGGTTTGTCTCCACTGGCATCTACGGCGGCCTCAATTGCACGAGCTCGTTGTGCGCGACTTAGGTACATGTAGCTGCCTGTCGAGCCAAGCACACCGATGGAGTCGATGTCTGTCGTAGCCAATCTAGCAACCAGTTTCTGTAGGTGATCAATATCCACCACACCGGCACTATCAAATGGTGTGAGTGTAAATGCGCTTAGTCCGCTGAGGTGGCTCATTTAGCTGGTGTCCGGTTAAATGTCGATTCGCTTTGTACAGCGGATTTTCTGTTTGCTTATTTGTGAGGCTGCTTTTGAATGTTAGCATGCTGTCATTCTTGAATTTATTCTAGACCACAGTATTTGATTGGTACGGTTAACAACATCCGTCAGCGACGGTGGCGCTCAGTGCGTATTCTGATGTCGTCACGGTTGCGTGTTGCGCGCAACCGTTCTCTGCACGGTACTGTTAGACATGTGTACATGCTGATAGCATTGCCATCAAAGTCATCAGGCCCACCTGTATCGACATGGACTTGACGAGTAATCGCAAAATGGGTTACCTCACCAGTGTATGTGGGAGTTCCGCTATCCTGTGACCCACGAAAGTCAATTGGTTCTGCAGTTTGTAGCAGACGAGCCGAACCCCATTCCAGCAATAGCATGTCACCACTGCTATCTACATTTGCACCATCAACGCGTTGATCTCGGTAGTTTGAGGTCATATAATCAACAACCGTAGCAATAGTAAGCGGATGCCTCATCAACTGACGACTTCTATCTAAAAATTCTTTAATAGTTGTTTCTTGATCGATTATTGATTTAGGTGTCATTGCGTGCAACCACTATTTTAGGTTCAAATTCCATCATTTATCGTTGTAATACTATGACGCCAATCAAAAGCTCAGTGTCAGCTTTTGGCCACAAAAGCAGACAATTGTTCACTAGTTCTTCTCACAATAAACGCAAGTATGTATAACCGGAAGTAGGCATCAAACTGACGTGTTTAAACACGTCAGTTTGATGATATGCAATCAACGATAAAATACCGGGCTTGTAAAGCCATACTTGAATTCGCAATCACACCACCCAACTAACGGCACACCTGTAAACCGAAAAATCAAACGACCACCTCCGGCAACCGCCCCGCAGGCGGCGTATTTCGACTCCGCGTCGAAGTAACAACCCCATCAATAACCGTCATCCCAATCCCCGGCAAGTTCCCTTGATGAATACTCTCCAACATATCTTTACCCGGTGAGTGTTGTGCTTGATC
>Ga0114956_1000743_pt1 | contig 24650 bp, 22 predicted proteins | sample MaitaG_FD_87304 | JGI IMG/M metagenome (GOLD analysis project Ga0114956, IMG submission 87304) | Marine algal microbial communities from Maine, USA - Maine_Asex2 metaG | ecosystem: Host-associated > Algae > Red algae > Unclassified | place: Maine, USA | collected 2015-01-05
ACTTTTTCTACAGATACACGCTGATACTGCAGCATTGCCTGTCAGGGTGCCTGAGTCGCCAGATGCACCTTCTACTGGCTCAGCTGTATTGGCAGCGGTTGGAGCTGGCCAGTTCAGCAGTATCGATGAAGGTATTGAAGCGATGGTTAAACCCGGCCGTGAGATTGAGCCTATCGCTGCCAATGTAACCGCTTATGAGGCCATTTATGAGCGCTACCTGAAGCTGTATCCGGCATTGAAAGAGGTTCTGGCGTGAAGTTTTACCAGCCGTGAGCGATGCGCCTGTGTGAAGTAGTATCCTGCCTGTGAAATTTCGATAAACCTGAGTTCAGCTCCTGCCCTGCAACTTGAGCCACTCTGACACTGACCTACACCACCAGAGAATAGCTTGCATGCAATACCGAACACTGGGACGTACAGGACTTAAGGTGTCCGCCATGACGATGGGCACATTTACGTTTGGCGGGCGAGGTGGCTTTGCACGCGCAGGCAGTCAGGATGTGGCTGAGGCGCGCAACCTGGTAGACGTTTGTCTGGAGCATGGCGTCAACCTTTTTGATACCGCCAACATGTATTCAACAGGTCTTTCAGAAGAAATTCTTGGAGAGGTACTACAGGGTCGTAGCGACAACATTCTGGTTACATCCAAGGCGCGAATGCCCATAGGTGATGACGTGAATGATCAAGGCACATCACGCTGGCATCTGATTCGCGAATGTGAGCGCTCGCTGAAACGATTGAAACGTGATCATATTGATATTTACTATATGCACGAGTGGGATGGATTAACCGCTGTAGAAGAAACCATGGCAGCGCTGGATACGCTGGTGCGTGACGGCAAGGTTCGTTACACAGGTTGTTCCAATTATTCAGCATGGCATGTGATGAAATCACTCGGTGCTGCAGACAAGGCAGGCGGAGCCCGGTTTGCAACGCAGCAAATCCACTACACACTGGAGGCGCGGGAGGCGGAGTACGAGCTACTACCGTTATCAGTAGCGGAGAATCTGGGCGTGCTGGTCTGGAGCCCACTGGCTGCCGGACTGCTCAGTGGTAAGCACCGTCGTTCCCAGGCAACTCCAGAAGCATCCAGACAAGCTGCCGGTTGGGACGAACCGCCTATCAGAGACGCTGATCGGCTGTGGCGCATTGTAGATGTGCTGGTTGAAGTGGGAGAGGCACAGGGTGTGTCTGCTGCAAGAGTTGCGTTGGCCTGGTTACTCACGCGCCCTGCGATAGCCTCTCTGGTAGTCGGTGGCCGCACGGCTGAACAGTTTGCAGACAGCCTGCAGGCTGCTGAGCTGACGTTGAGCGATGATGAACTGAAGCGTCTGGATGACGTCAGTCGACTGCCGTTGATTTACCCTTACTGGCACCAGCACAACTTTGCCTTACCTCGCTTGAGTGAAGCCGATCAGGCATTGCATGCGAGCTACTCAGATCGCCACTACGGTGGTGAAGATGATCTGGTGTAACACTGCATTCTGGAGCGTCACATTAAATCCATCGATCACCAATAGCCGAAACGCAAAGAGAACCTACGACTTTGGGCAATCCTAAAAACGATAGCAGAACCTACTGTGTCATTGGTCTTGGAAACTTTGGCAAAACTATCGCTACCGAGCTCCAGCGTTTTGGTAATCATGTGATCGGTGTAGATATTTCCGAGGCACGCGTTAGTAGTATGGCAGACGTATTGTCGCAAGCTCTTATCGTTGATGCTCGTGATGATGCGGCATTGCGTGAAGCAGGACTGTCATCGTGCGATACAGGCATGGTGGCGATTGGATCGAATCTGGAGTCCAGCATTCTCGCGTCTATCAATCTGAAAATGATCGGCGTATCCACTGTCTGGGCAAAAGCTACAACTAAAACGCATCATCGAATTCTGGGCAAACTGGGTGTGGACAGAATCATTCACCCGGAAGTGGAGGTGGGAAAGCACATTGCTCAGGTCATGCACAATCCGCTGGTTCGTGATTATGTCAGCCTCGGTAATGGCTTTGACGTGGTGAATTTTCGAATTCCCAAATCACTTCAAGGTAAACGACTGTCCGAGTTACCGCATATAAAAAAGTTTAACCTGCGATGTATCGGTGTAATGCGTACGACTGAATTTATCGGGCAGGACGGCACAGACTGTCAGCTGGAGAATGATGATCTGCTGCTATTGCTTGGCAAGCGAGACGATTACCGCAAGTTTGCAGCCAGTTTGTGAGTGATAAAATCAAGAAGCGTCGGGTGCGTGGTGTCAGTAACCTGAAGCTGGCACCGCCTGCCTTGCTGGTTCTGATCTATTCTGCATTGATATTGCTAGGTGGAACTCTGCTGTGGTTACCGTTTTCACACCATGGTGATGTCGGTATCGTGGAAGCGTTGTTCACAGCCACTTCGGCGGTGACGGTAACGGGTCTTGTGCTGGTGGATACCGGTTCAGCTTTCACACTGTATGGTCAGATGGTTATTGCTGTGCTGGTACAACTGGGCGGGTTGGGGTTGATGACCTTCGCTGTGCTGGTACTGAGTGCGCTGGGAATTTCAATTGGCATGCCCCAACAACTCGTACTGCGCGAGGATCTTAACCAGACGTCACTGTCCAGCCTTACCATGCTGGTGCGTGTCATCTTCGTTGTCGCTATCGTCTGTGAAGTTATTGGTGCTCTGTTACTGGCTATCGTCTTCGTACCTGAATTCGGTAGAGACGGAATCTGGCAAGCTATCTTCCACTCAGTGTCAGCTTTTAACAACGCAGGTTTTGCACTGCACCCTGACAGTCTCTCTCGGTGGGCAGGCAATCCGGTCATAAATCTGGTCATACCCCTGCTTTTTATCCTGGGTGGTCTGGGCTTCATTGTGGTTGGTGATTTGTATCAGAAGAGACGATGGCAGACTCTCACGCTGCACTCCAAGTTGATGCTTGCAGGTACAGGTATTCTGATAGCACTGGGCGTGAGCTCTTTCGCGCTACTCGAATGGCATAACCCGGCAACGCTGGGTTCTATGGGCACAGTGGAAAAATTGTGGGCAAGCTGGTTTCAGGGAGTAACGCCGCGTACCGCCGGATTCAATACGATAGATACAGGCGGTATGCACGACAGCACCACATTGTTAACGATGACGCTAATGTTTGTGGGAGGTGGGAGCACGTCTACCGCGGGTGGTATTAAAGTCACCACTTTATGCGTTCTGCTTCTTGCTACGGTGGCGTTCTTCAAACGCCGACAGACACTACACGCATTCGGCCGGTCACTGGGAGTGAATGAGGTGATGAAAGTCATGGCGTTGGCTACGCTTGCCATGATGCTTGTGCTCGTGGGTATTTTCACTATTTCGATCAGTCACGACGGCCAGTTTATCGATCTGGCATTCGAGGTTGTATCGGCATTCGGAACGGTGGGCCTCTCCAGAGGAGCCACGGGAGAACTGGATGGGGTAGGGCTTGCCATCATCATGTTCATCATGTTTGTGGGCCGCGTTGGACCACTGGCCGTTGGATTTCTTCTTGCTACCCGAAGCGTCCCACGGGTACGCTACCCGGCGGGACAAATATCGTTAGGCTGATATTTCCAAATTCGGGTCAATCACGCGTCAATTGTTGTCTGCAAGCACGTATCATCCGTCGCCATGAGCAATAGTACAGAAAAGAATAGTAACGAGCATCGATGGCATGACGATGTACAGGCATTGATCGTCGGCACTGTGTTCGTAGCAATGGGCGTATTGATGTTCCGTGAAGCCGGGTTGCTAACTGGTGGTACGGCCGGTTTGGCATTTCTGACCATGTACGCCACCAAGATCGATTTCAGCATCGCGTTTTTCGTTATCAACTTACCGTTCTATGTGTTCGCCTGGAAGCGTATGGGCCCGGTTTTTACGCTCAAGACTTTTGTAGCGGTTACGTTGCTGTCATTGCTGGTGCGCTATCTGCCGATGGTTATCGGGTTCGATCAATTGGTACCGGCGGCAGCAGCAATCATCGGAGGCATGATGATCGGCTCTGGCATGCTGATTCTCTTTCGACATAAAAGCAGCTTAGGTGGCCTCAATATAGCGGTTCTGTATCTGCAGGAACGCTTTGGAATAAGTGCTGGCAAGATTCAGTTGTTGCTGGATAGTTTGATCGTGCTGGCGGCGTTGGCAGTGGCAGACTGGGACCGGGTGGCTTTGTCTATACTTGGTGCCGTTGTGATGAACCTGACTATTGCCATCAATCACAAAGAAGGGCGGTATCAGGCAGTGTAGTGGGGAGTTGGCCCGGCCCGGGCAGATTAGCCTGCGCCGACTTCGAGTGGCAGGCCTTGTCTTTGTTACGCCCCATAGAATAGAAAACAAGTTCTCTATCGCTTATCTTTAAGGAGAATATCAATTTCCGCGCTAAAATGACGATAAACCAACTGTGGAGCTAGACATGTCAGACTCAATCTCAACATTTTTTGATGCGTGGCAACTCGAATCAGCTGATGCAAGACTCGAAAAAATCACCAGCGCTGTTACCTCAGACATTCAATATAATGATCCACGCACGCCAGAAACTGTCAATGGCATCAATGCGTTAAGTGATTATGTGGGCATGTTCAGCGCTAATGCACCGGGCTGGACGGCAAAAGTGGTTGCGAGCAGTACTACTGCAGGAATGACTCGTGCCACAGTAGCGTTTGGTGGAATGGGCCCTGATGGCAAAGAAATGACTCAACTGGGTCAGTACTTTGTGGAGTCAGAAGGGGGGCTGATCGCTCGTATAGTCGGTTTTGTGGGTATTGGCGCACAGGAATAAGCTTGCTCTGACAAGTTATTCTCGAGCAAATTATTCATTCGCTCAGGTATTCTCATCGGCCAATGCTCGGATTATGGTTTGCATGGCCAACATACCTGGGTCGTCCATGCCAATGGTTTTTTCACCGAACATGCGTGCTCGACCTATCGTCGCCTGAACGGTACGAAATTCCTCCAATGCACGGTCAACGGCTTCAATGGCTGCATCTGCAATCGTTTGCGAGTCTTGTTGGCCGGCAGTTGCTCTGGCTACTGCATCCAGACTGTCAAGCACTGTTTTGCCGCCCAGTTCGGCCTTGCCACGTGCCTGCATTGAGTCTCGCGCTAGTGCTACCAGTTCTGACACGCGTACTGGCGCCACCATGGTTTCACCTTTTAATGCCTTGGCCATGGCCATCAGGCCGGTTGCCATCAGCGTGCCATAAGATGATCCCGAACTCTTCGTGAATGCCTGCGCACATTGCAATAGTGCTTTACCGAGGTCCTCGGGCAATTCGCCTGAGATTTCAGAAATCAATGACATGCCTCGGCTGAGAGTGATGCCCAGATCTCCATCACCCAGCGCGCCATCAGCATCATTAAGCATTTCGAAATCGCGTTCAGCTGCCGTGTTCAGCCTTGTAATTGCAGCCAGCAACGCGTCACGATCAATGCTCAACCGACTCTCCAGAAAGCACAGTCACACGGTGCTTTCAATAACGATTCCAGCTCATCATCCAGTTTGCACAGCGTAAACGATACACCGGACATCTCCATGGACGTGGCGTATCGTCCAACCAGTGGCATGACTATCGATGCTCCGGTTGCTTCTATACGCGCCTTGACTGTTCTGTACAGAATATAAAGCTCTTCAGGTGGTGTAGCGCCCAGACTGTTAACCATGACTGACACTTTGTCGCCAGAATTCAAAGGTTGATCTTCCAGCAGCCTGTCCATCATTTCGTTGGCGATATCATCGGCAGGTAACAACTTCCCGCGCCGCATGCCCGGTTCGCCGTGGATGCCCATACCGATTTCCATTTCATCATCGGCGATCTGAAAGGTAGGCTTGCCGGCCTGCGGCACGGTGCAAGGTCCGAGTGCAACACCGATGGATCGACAGGCGTCGGCTGTTTTTTGTGCGACAGCAGTTACGGCATTCAGATCTTGTCCTGCTTCTGCAGCAGCACCGGCCGTCTTGAACGCGTACACCATGCCAGCAACACCACGTCGTTTGTCGCGTTCTTCCAGGCTTGCTGAGGCTACATCATCTGCCAATAATACAGTGGTGCAGGCAATATCGTCGAAATCCACAAGGTCACCGGCCATATCGAAATTCATGACATCGCCACCATAGTTACCATATAACCGCAATACGCCTGCACCTCTGTCAGCGACACGTAGTGCATCGGCCATCTGTTCTGATGACGGGGATGCAAACACGTCACCAATCGCGCATGCATCCAGCAGACCCTTGCCTACATAGCCTGTGAATACAGGCAGATGGCCTGAACCGCCTCCGGTTACTATGCCCACTTTGCCTTGTGCAGTTTCCTGAGCGCGTGCCACGACCCTATTCGTATCACCGTATAGCCGGTAGTACTCAGGGTGCGCTGCGATGAGCCCATCCAGAGTTTCGTCAACGTAGTCGACTGGTTTGTTGAGTATTTTTTTCATGAGGATTCTCCAGTCACTTTGGCTTGTACTTCAGGTTGTTTTGATCGGCGTTCTGACCAGTCCACCGTATTGATGAGCATCACGACAATCAACAATGCTCCCCAGATAAGTTCGCGTGCAAAATTGGATACCTGCAACATGTTCAGCCCACTGGATAGAAACTGCATGGACAACACAGCGAGTACAACACCTATCACACGGCCACGTCCGCCATACGGATTAACCCCGCCCAGTACAGCGATCAACACGGCCAGTAGCAGGTAGCTGGAGCCATAGTCAGCCTTGGCAGAATTAGCCCGGCTCATGATGACAAGGCCAGCAACAGCTGCCAGCGCACCTGAAATGACATACACGCGAAGTAGCAACTTTGACGTGTCGATTGCTGCATATAGAGCGGCGAGTGGGTTGGCGCCGTACAAGGTGGCTCTCAGGCCAAACGATGTGCGAGTCAATAAAAAATGAAGTGCATAGGCCAGTAACGTAAACACGATAAGCGGTACGGGTATTCCGAACAATCGGGAATTACCCAGCCAGGCAACAGACTCCGGAAAGCCCATGACTGCGCTACCGCCTGTCAGTGCAACGGCGAAACCGGTGAACACCAGACCTGATCCAAGAGTTGCCAGTATGGGTGGCAGAGCCAGTCTTGCGACCAGCAATCCGTTTATGGCACCGGCAGTTGCACCAACAATAAGCGCTGAGGTGTAGGCCAGCGCAAGCCAGGGTAGGGACTCGACTGTGCCGATGCCAGCGGGAGCAAAGCTTGCCAGCAAGGTTGCCGCCACCACGGCCGACAAATTGGCTACCCCTACCACGGATAAGTCGATGCCACCCGTCATCATGGTCAGTGTCATGGCCAGAGCCAGTATGGCGAACTCCGGGAACTGGAATGCCATGGAAACCAGGTTGCCTTCTGATAAAAAGCGTTCCGGTGAGAGCGCTGCCATCAGTGCAAAAACAGCTACAGTGATGATAGCGAGGCGCCATTCGGGACTGGCCAGTATTCTCATGCCGCTTGCTCCGCTGCACGCTTGGCTTGCCAGGCAGGCAGGCCCGTTCCAATGAGAATCAACAAACCAATGGCAACGGATTGCCAGGTTGATGGTATACCAATCACGATGAGGCTGTTCTGAACCAGTACGATCAGTGCAACTCCCAGCAGTGTGCCGCTGACGGTACCGTATCCGCCGGTTAGTCGCGCGCCACCAAGGACAACCGCTGCTATGACAGACAGTTCAAGTCCGACGAGTGAAAAGGGATCTGCCATGCGTCCCAGAGAGCCATGAATAATACCGGCAAGACCTGCCAGGGCGCCCACGTAGACATACACGAAAAACTGGGTAGCGCGCACATTGATACCGATTCTTCGGGCGCTTTCCTCTGATCCACCGATGGCAAAGATAGAGCGCCCCAGCATGGTCTTGTGAAGAATGAACCAGGTAAGCACGACGACAAAAACCAGCGCGGCGAATGCTAGCGGCAAGGCGTAGAAATTACCGGACTCCGTGGTTCCTCTGGCCAGCATTGAACGTGAAAAGTCACGCATGCCTGGCGGTAGTTTAGAGATCCGCTCAGAGCCAACGAAGGTCAGCAGAAAACCCCGGAACAGGGATAGAGTGCCTAGCGTGACTATTAATGTAGGCAGACCAAAGCGGGCTATGAACAGACCGTTCAATGCACCTAAAGCCGCACCAATCAGAATCGATAGTGTAAAGATGAGATACCAGGGCAGAGAAGGGATAGTGCCCAGTGTCAGTACAGTGGCAACGTACATGGCAAACACAGCTATCGCTGTAAAGCTTACATCGATACCACCCGATATCAGTACCAGCATGGCGCCGATGGCAAAGATACCCAGCACGATAGATGCGCGCAGCAGATCTGTCAGTGTGGTTGCCGACAAGAAGCGAGGATCACTGGCCGATGCTATCAGGCAGAAAAGAATGATGACGACTGCCACCAGCGTTTCGTTGCGCGTCCAGAATTGTTTGTTAAACACAGATTTCATGAGGCCAGCCGATGAGTCAGTTCACGTTCATCAACAGTACCGCTGGCTATTTCATCCACGAGCTGGCCGTTTTTCATCACCAGAATGCGATGCGATACAGAAAGTAACTCGGGAAGGTCATCGGAGATAACAATGATACCGATGCCCTGTTCAGCGAGTTCACGAATGATGGTGTGGATATCTGACTTTGAGCCCACATCAACACCGACGCTTGGGCCATTTAAAATCAGTACCTGCGGCGCCCGTGACAGCCAGCGGGCCAGTGCTACGCGTTGCTGATTACCGCCTGACAGTGACTTGACGGCTGCTTCCACATCAGGGGCTTTGACGGTCAATCGTTTGAGCCATTCCGTTGCTTCAGCCGTTAACGAGGTAAGGTTTAGTATTCCCTTGTTGGCATGTGCATCAAGCCTGCCGACGGCGACATTGCGCACGATCGATTGGGTGAGGAACAGACCTTCAGTGAGGCGATCTTCGGGAACGTAGCCAATACCGGCTTGTGTTGCGGCTAGCGGATCCCCCAGACGTACAGGTGTTCCGGACAGCGTAACACTACCGCTATCCGGTCGTACAAGACCGAACAATGCCTTTGCCAGCGAAGTACGGCCACTACCCAACAGCCCGGAAATACCCAGAACTTCACCACCTCGCAGCGTGAAGTTGATGTCTTTGAAAGCACCTTTTTTATGCAGTCCGTTTACCTTGAGTAGATCGGTGGCTGCTTCACTCATGGCGCTGGGAGGGGTTTGTGGTACGTCGCGTCCGGTCATGTGTCTGGTAAGGGAGGCTGCATCGAAGTCACCAGCTGGGCCTTCTGCAACCAGTTTTCCGTTTCTGAGTACCAGCACGGTCTCGCACACTTCAAGCACCTCGGCAAGCTTGTGGCTGACAAACAGAACGGCAATACCGTCTTCTTTCAATCGTCGGATAATGCCGAGTAAAGAGGTAACCTCGCGCTCCGTCAGGGCAGTGGTGGGTTCGTCCATGATAATCAGCCGGGCGTTAGACGCCAGAGCACGACAGATGGCAACCAGTTGTTTATGAGCAACAGGCAAACTTTCCACGCGCGCATGGACAGGGATATCGACATCAATCTTTTGCAAGGCGGCTTTGGCAAGCTGCAAGTTGCGGCTTTTACTGGCCAGTCGAGTACCGTTGCCCAGTTCGCTGGCGAAGGCAATGTTTTCGGCGACCGTGAGATTGGGAAACAATGAAAAATCCTGATAGATCACCATGACACCAGCTGCAGCGGATGTCCGCGGATCCAGCGGGGATTGTGTATTCTGGCCGATTTTCAAAGAGCCGCTGGTGGGCTGTTCGACACCGGCCAGTATCTTGATCAGTGTGGACTTGCCAGACCCGTTTTCGCCAGCCAGACAAACGGCCTCACCGGGCATGATGTCAATATCAACACCATCGAGTGCAACCACACCGCCATAGTGCTTGGTCACACCCTGCATATGAACGAACGATTCCTCGTTTCGCTTCGACACATCAGCGGGCATGACTGTGAGTTCTCTTTTTTGAATCAATGAGTTCGACACTCGCCGATGGCTATCCGTTGAACAACAACGCCGCCTGCGATGGCTTTGACGATGCACCGAACAAACGAGTAGTTCGGACGCATCGACAAACGCAGACGGCGTATGTGGTCGTGATGGGTTCTGTAGGAACCGATCAGAACGGATAGTCGGCCATGTTTTCCTTGTCTACGTTGACCCAAGCCTGACCATAGATGACCTTGCCCTCGAGTTTGACGGCCTCATAGCCTTGCAGCCCAAGATCCATACCGTCGGTCACCTCCTCGCCATCGATAACCATCTGAGCAACCTTGTTCATGGCATAGCCTGCGATAGACGGATCCCAGAAGCCGATACCATCGACTGCACCGGTGTCCAGATACTGCTCGGCAATGGAAGGCAGCGAGGTACCAAACACGCAGGTGTCATCCTCCATTCCACGTTCTTCAACGGCGAGACCGATGCCGGCAACATCTGTTGACGCAGAACCCTGCATGCCCTTGACGTTAGGGAAAGCTCGCAGAACTTCCTGTGCTTTCTGATAGGCGTTTTGCGAGTCATCGAAAGTCTCGTTCTTGTCACCGACCAGTGTCATGTCAGGATAATTGGCTTCCTGATGCGCGATACCGCCGTCTACCCACTGGTTATGAGTCTGCGACGTCAAAGAACCCACAAAAACCGCGTATTCACCTTCGCCGCCCATGCAGGTTGCGAGTTGTTCCATCAGATTGGCGCCGAAGTCCTCATTTCGGAATGCTTCGATATCATAGTCAATGTTTTCCTGGCTGGCCGCTTCGTGCGTTACCACTGCAATTCCTTGCTCTCGTGCTCGCTTCAGCACAGGCTCAAGGGCTTCGGGTGACATGGGCACAACCGCGAGTGCGTTGACTTTCTGGGCAATCATGTCTTCGATCAACGCTGCCTGTTGTTGGGGGTCAGCCTGAGCAGGACCCACCTGAAAGGCGTTGGTGCCTGTGTCTTCGGCGTATTTTATAACGCCTTCTTCCATACGATTGAACCATTGGATACCCGCAATCTTGACGACAGTGGCTATCGATGTTTCCTGAGCTGCTACAGGTGAGGACAGCAGAGAAATAGCGGGCAGTGCGATCAGAGCACTGGCAATTGCGGTGCGCGTGGTGGTCTTGCAATTCAGCTTCATCAGGGTAGTCTCTCCAGGGTGAGCCTCGGTAAGGCCTTAAACATTAGTAAGTACTCCGTGACATAAGACTATATCCGTGTCGGCAAAGCCGTCAAGCAATCTCTTGCAGGGTTTCCCTTTCAAGGAACCATCAGGCTCTGTTGTGCTAGCATTTTCACTCTGACCGATATCTGCCCGGGCTCTCGTAAATTGAGCAATAAACAACCCAGCACTACCGTGCCCGCACACTCTGCACCTAGCGGTGATTGGGAGCAACGCTGGCATCCTTTGCTACGAGAGTGGGTAATTTATAGCGCTCATCGCCAGAACCGGCCTTGGACGGGAGAGCGTGCAGTAGCGTCGGATGTGGCGCAACCCGCCTACGATGCCGAGTGCTATCTATGCCCTGGGAATCTGCGTATCAACGACGTACAAAATCCTCCGTATTCCGAGGTTCATGTATTTGACAATGATCGGCCCAGTATCAGTTTCGAAGCACCTCTTGTGTTGCCTGTACCCGCGGGCATTTATCGAAACAAGCCCGCAACCGGGCTCACCCGTGTGTTGTGTTATTCCCCGCTACACAACAAGACGATGGCGGAACTGTCTGAATCACAGGTACTGACCATCGTTGAAGAATGGCAGTCGCAGACTCGCCAACTTTCAACGTTGAACGGTATTCGCAGTGTCACTATATTCGAGAACAAAGGCGAGTTGTGTGGCATGTCGAATCCTCATCCGCACGGACAGATCTACGCCACCAACTTTATCTATAAAACGATTGAGAGTCATTTGCAGGCAGCGAGCGAACACCATGAACAGACGGGTCGAATTCTGTTTCAGGACATATTGAAGGCCGAGCAATCCGATGCTTCACGAATCGTGGCAGAAAATGACACCATGGTGGCATTCGTTCCTTACTTCGCACGATTCTCTTATGAGGTTTACCTGTCACCTAAACGTACCGTGGCTCATGTCAGTGATTTGAGCGATGTTGAAACCGTTGATCTAGCTGCTCTTTTACGGTTGGTTCTGGTCAAAATGGACAACCTTTGGTCAATGCCGTTTCCTTATCTGATGATGCTGCATCAAGCGCCGGTGGACTATGGTGATTACTCCTTGTTTCATTTTCACATTGAGTTGTACCCTCCGCTACGTACACCTGAGCTACGCAAGTATGTAGCGGCACATGAAATCGGTGGTGGTAATTTTCTTGCTGATACCATGCCCGAGGTCAAAGCGTCCGAACTTCGCGCAAGCCCGTCAATACACTACAACTCTAAATAGTACGGCATCATGTGGAACTGGAATACTGCACAGCGCGTGGAGGCAACGGGCGTACACCGGGGGCAGCTGCCAACCGATCCAATGCCGGATGATATCGAGCAGGCACTGTCTCTACTGACTCGTCTTCTTCACGATCAGCACCCTGAAGTCGTGCCGTTGTTCGACTCCCGTGAACCTCTCATTGCAACCAGAGCCCCTGGCAGGCTAGACGTCATGGGTGGTATCGCTGACTACTCCGGATCAACAGTGTTACAACTGCCGCTATCAGAAGCAGCCGTTGTTCTGTGTCAGACAACATCAGACTCCATGGTGCGTGTGATATCGACAGATACAGGAAGCAACCAGGTCCAGCAGTCGTTCTATATGCCTATTGAACATTTTTTCCACGAAAGAACGGGGGCCGCTCAGCCGTTGTCCGTTATGCGAGGCTATTTTTCCGCGTTGGATGATGATCAGCAATGGGGCGCTTACGTAGCGGGTATTCTGCCGGTACTCATGGAGCACTGTGGTCTGAGATTGCAGCAAGGGCTGGTGGTGTTCGTACATTCCACGGTGCCTATTGGCAAAGGGGTGAGTTCATCCGCTGCCATTGAAGTGGCATCCATGCGCGCGATTGCCCATCTGTCGGACCTTGGTATAGATGCTCACCAACAGGCTGTGCTGTGTCAGCGCGTTGAGAATCATATCGTCGGTGCGCCGTGCGGATTGATGGATCAGATGACCAGTAGTCTGGGGCGTAAGGATTCATTGCTGCGCCTGCGGTGTCAGCCGGATATCATTGAGGAGGCAATCGAGCTGCCCGAAAACCTGTCGGTGTGGGGTATTGATTCGGGTGTGCGACATCACGTCTCCGGATCCGATTATACCGATGCACGAGTAGCGGCATTCATCGGATACCGCATTATGCTTCAACAGGCAGGCATTGCCGATGCACAAATGTCTGCAAAGCACATTAACGACACGCGATGGAACGGCTATCTAGCCAACGTAACGGTCAAGGAGTTTGAGACCAGTTTTACTCAAGCGCTACCGGACAGTATGTCGGGCAAGGAATTTCTGAGTCGGTTTGATGCCACCACCGATAGTGTCACTACAGTAGACCCTGATGGTCACTATGAGGTTCGTGCTTGTACTGCACATCCTGTATACGAGCATGAGCGTGTCAGATCATTCGCGCAGCTAGCCTCAAAGCGAGGTCGTAATGCTGTCTCAGCCGACGTTGCACAGCAGATGGGAGCGTGTATGTACCAGTCTCATGCCAGCTACTCTACGTGCGGAATCGGATCGCCAGGTACGGATGAACTGGTCCGTCGATTAGAGAAGGCAGGAACTGCGAAAGGGATATACGGCGCACGAATAACCGGCGGAGGCAGTGGCGGAACCGTAGCTATTCTGGCAGACAGGCGCGCAGACTCCCACATCCGGCAAATTGCAGCTGAGTACGCTGATCATGCAGGCATGGGCGGCCAGGTATTCAGTGGATCATCTGATGGTGCAAGTGTCTGGACAGTGCCGCCTGACTCATGAGTTGTTGGTTCAGTGGCGTTGCACACGGTTTGAAAGATCTGGGTTGCATTGCCCAAATCTGACATACTGATTAGCCATCCATCATTATAAAGCTGCCTAAGGGCAACTCAACTGGAGGTTTACCAATGGTCAAGAAAATACTGGCACTGAGTGTCTTGCTGGGATTGTCGCCCCTGGGAACAGCGTTCGCTGCCGACAAGGGAACAGTAGGCATCGCCATGCCAACCAAGTCATCAGCACGCTGGATTTCCGATGGCAGTTCCATGGTTGAACAGTTCACCACAGCGGGCTATGAAACAGATCTGCAATACGCCGAGGACGATATCCCTAATCAGTTGGCGCAAATAGAAAACATGATTACCAAAGGTGTTGATGTGCTGGTTATAGCCGCCATAGACGGAACAACACTGTCCAATGCGCTGGAAAATGCAGCTGCTGCCGATATCAAGGTTATTGCCTATGATCGACTTATAAGAGAGAGCGGTAATGTGGACTATTACGCTACTTTCGATAATTTCAAAGTGGGCGTTCAACAGGCGAGTAGTCTGGTGGCCGGTCTGGAAGAACGTTTCCCGGATAGCAAACCCTGGAACGTTGAGCTGTTTGGTGGATCACCCGACGACAATAATGCCTTTTTCTTTTACAACGGTGCGATGTCGGTTCTCGATCCTATGATCAAAAGCGGTGACATTGTTATCCCTTCCGGTCAGATGGGTATGGACAAAGTCGGGACGTTACGCTGGGATGGTGCTGTTGCGCAATCACGGATGGATAACCTGTTGTCTGCTCACTATGGTGATCAGGACGTGCACGGTGCGTTGTCTCCCTACGACGGATTGTCTATCGGTATTCTGTCGTCGCTAAAAGGCTTGGGATACGGCTCGGGTGGTGTCGAAATGCCTATCGTGACAGGTCAGGACGCAGAAGTTCCTTCAGTCAAGTCCATGTTGGCGGGTGAGCAATATTCCACGGTCTTCAAGGATACCCGGACACTGGCTGGTGTGACTGTAGGCATGGTTGAAGCGTTGTTGAATGGCGGTACACCTGACATTAATGACACTGAAACGTATGACAACGGTGTGAAGGTCGTGCCTTCCTATCTGCTTGAACCGGTGCCGGTAGATTTGAGTAACTGGGAAGAGGCGCTGGTGGATAGCGGTTACTACACGATGGATCAAATCAAGTAACGACATGATGTCTAGCTGATCTTGCATCAGTAGCTCAGTGATATCCGTTCCTGTCTGCGCAGGTGTACAGGCAGGAACGTTTCTCTCTCACTCCTCCACCTAATCCTTCTACCGAATATCCCATGCCAGCTCTGTTAGAGATGCAGCGCATCAGCAAACAGTTTCCCGGTGTCAAAGCGTTGGATGATGTCAGTCTGACTGTCAACGAGGGTGAAATTCACGCGTTGGTCGGTGAGAATGGAGCCGGTAAATCCACGTTGATGAAAGTGCTCTCGGGTATTTACCCGGCAGGTGCCTATGAGGGTGCAATACAGTTTAACGGTACTACCGCTCGGTTTCGCGACATCTCGGACAGCGAAAGCAGTGGCATTATCATCATTCATCAGGAACTGGCACTGGTGCCACTACTCTCGATTGCTGAAAATCTTTTTCTCGGCAACGAAGTAGCAAAGCATGGCATCGTCAACTGGCAGGAAATGTACCGGCGTACCGAAGTACTGCTTAAGAAGGTGGGGCTGGACGAAAGCCCGGCAACGCTGGTTGGCAAGATAGGAGTAGGTAAACAGCAGCTGGTAGAGATAGCCAAGGCACTATCCAAGGATGTCCGTTTACTCATCCTTGATGAGCCAACTGCGGCACTGCAGGAAAACGACAGCCAGAATTTGTTGTCCCTGCTATTACAGCTCAAGGCTCAGGGCATTACTTCGATACTGATTAGTCACAAGCTCAATGAGATCAGGCAGGTTGCTGACAGGATTACCGTACTACGAGATGGTGCTACGGTGTCGACGCATGATTGCAGTCTGGCGCCTATCAGTGAGAACAAGATCGTACAATTCATGGTGGGGCGTAATCTGTCTCAGCGCTACCCTGAGCGTGCTCGGAACCCGGGTGATGTATTGATGGAGGTACGCAACTGGAATGCGTGGCATCCTGATTTTGCTGATCGGCAAATTTTGAAAAATGTAAACTTCTCGGTAAGAAAGGGCGAGATAGTCGGTATAGCAGGACTGATGGGATCTGGCCGAACAGAGCTTGCCATGAGTCTGTTTGGCAAGAGTTATGGTCGAGGTGTAAGCGGGGAAGTGTACCTTGATGGCAAGCAGGTCAGAGTGGATCAAGTGGATCGGGCCATCGCTGCAGGGCTTGCGTATTGCACAGAGGATCGTAAAGAGCTTGGACTGATTCTGGATGAGTCCATTGTGCGTAACATCACGCTCGCCAATCTTGATGAAGTGTCCAGTCGGGGTGTACTCATTGATGCTGAAGAGCAGGAAGTGGCCGAGCGTTATCGTCTTACCATGAACATCCGCACACCTAATGTCTTTCAGCGAGTGTTGAATCTGTCTGGTGGAAACCAGCAAAAGGTTGTTCTGTCCAAATGGCTGTTTGCCAACCCGCAGGTTCTTATACTGGATGAGCCGACACGCGGTATTGATGTCGGGGCAAAGTATGAAATCTACAGCATCATGAATGAATTGGCTGGCGAGGGACGCGGTGTGGTCATGATCTCCTCCGAGATGCCGGAACTGCTTGGCCTTTGTGATCGGCTGTATGTAATGAATGAAGGTGAGCTGGTGGGCGAGCTGACGGCTGAAGAAGCCAGTCAGGAGCGCATCATGTCGATGATAGTGACGGATTAGCCCTGAGGCTGCGGAAAATAGACCATGTCTGAAAAAACCGAGGCAAAGGCTGTAGAGCTCACTGCTCGTCCGTTGGGTGAATACCTGTTGTCACACTTGCGTGAATACGGCTTGTTGTTTGCGCTGATTGCCATCATGGCGTTCTTTCAGGTCATGACTGACGGTACGCTACTGAAGTCAGTCAATATTACGAATCTGTTTTTACAGAACAGCTACATCATCATCATGGCGCTCGGCATGCTGATTGTGATTGTAGCCGGACATATTGACCTGTCAGTAGGCTCGGTCATGGGTTTTATCGGTGCGTTTGCAGCGGTGCTCGTCGTGCAGTGGGAACTACCCGTGGTGCTGGCCATACCCATCTGTCTGCTTCTGGGTGCTTTGATCGGGGCTGCTCAGGGGTACTGGGTGGCTTACTGGCAGATCCCTTCGTTTATTGTGACGTTAGCGGGTATGCTGGTATTCCGCGGTCTATCGCTCTGGTTGCTTGAAGGGCAATCGGTCGGGCCTTTTCCCAAGGAATTTCAGGCGCTGTCTACTGGTTTTATCGGTGACTTTTTGCCGGGCTCTGCCCGTGACATGCTCATGGCGATATTTGAGGTGCGTCGCATCAATGCCGGTGCCTTGTTCATCGGTATCATCGCCGCGTCAGTCATTGTCTGGCTTGATCTTCGCAGGCGCTTTCAAAATCAGTCCTATGGTATAGGCGACGAACCTTTCGCTTTTTTTATTGTGCGCAATATCATTATTGCAGGAGCGCTGCTTTTCGTTGTCTTCAAACTATCTACATTCCGGGGTTTACCGAATGTGCTGATTACCATGACTGTGCTGACGGTGATCTACGCCTTTGTCACCGAGAGAACCACCATTGGCAGGCGCATCTATGCAGTAGGGGGCAATGAAAAGGCAGCCAGGCTGTCTGGTATCAAGACAGAAAGACTAACATTCCTCGCCTTCACGAACATGGGGATGCTGGCTGCTCTGGCCGGATTGATATTCGCGGCCAGGTTAAACACCGCCACCCCGAAAGCCGGATTTGCGGTGGAGCTTGATGTCATTGCTGCGGTGTTTATCGGAGGTGCCTCCATGGCGGGCGGTGTCGGCACTATCGTGGGCGCTGTCATCGGTGCGTTCATCATGGGCGTGATGAATAACGGCATGTCCATCATGGGTATAGGGATCGATTATCAGCAAGTGATAAAAGGCCTGGTGCTGTTAGCTGCTGTCGTATTCGACGTGTACAACAAGCGTAAACAGGGTTAGGCGAGTTCACGGTGTCGAGTGGTCACCCCGCCTTGTAGACACGGGTTGCTTCAGGGTCGTCAAAGGATGGCTCAAGTTCGCTGAGTTCAGTGCATAGTGCTTCTGGAAACTTTCTGATTGTTCGGCATGTCGCCCAGGCCCGATGTCCCGAAGCACAGTGGTGGTATATTGATGCCTGTGTCGCTCACGCGGGATACGTTTTCAAGTCCTTCAACTGTATTTTTGTCAGGCATGAATCCGAAGCCTCTCTCGATTTCCTGTTGGATGTTCAATACAAGGGATCGATCTGCCCGCGTCACTACCAGCCTATAAAAGACAACAAAATCATGGGACAGCTAATAGACGGGAAGTGGCATACAGACTGGTATGACACAAAATCCACTGATGGTAAATTTGTCAGAACCGAATCGCTGTTCAGAAACTGGGTTACACCGGACGGCTCGGCGGGCGCTACTGGCGCAGGCGGATTCCATGCAGAGGCGGGACGATACCACCTCTATGTATCGCTGGCCTGTCCATGGGCTCACAGGACCCTGATATTCCGTGCCATTAAAAAGCTGGAAGAGATGATCTCTGTATCCGTGGTCAATTCGTTTATGGGGGACAATGGCTGGACGTTCGAACCCGGTGACGATGTTGTACCTGACACGGTAAACAACAAGACCTGCATGCATGAAATCTACACGCTGGCCAAGTCTGATTTTTCAGGCAGAGTTACCGTGCCTGTGTTGTGGGACAAACAACAAGACACCATCGTCAGCAACGAGTCAGCCGATATCATCCGTATGTTGAACAGCGCCTTTGATGGCTTGGGTGCAGAGACTGACGACTACTACCCTGTTTCGCTGCGCAGAGAAATTGATCAGATCAATGAGCTGGTTTACGACGGTATCAACAACGGCGTCTATCGTTCAGGCTTTGCCACGACTCAGCAGGCTTACGAAAATGCAGTAGAGGGTGTTTTTGACACACTAGATAAAATGGAAGTGATTCTTTCCGTTCAAAGATACCTTGCCGGGTCCAGAATTACCGAAGCTGATTGGCGAGCATTCACCACGTTAGTGCGCTTCGATGCAGTCTACGCAGGCCACTTCAAATGCAATCTAAAACGTATAGCAGACTACCCATCGCTTCAAAACTATCTACAAGAACTGTATCAATATCCAGAGATTGCCGACACGGTTAACATCGGCAACATCAAGGCGCATTACTACGGGTCACACGAGATGATCAACCCGACGCGTATTGTTCCCGTGGGTCCATTACTCGATTTTCTGATGCCACACGACCGTAACCGAAGGTTCCCGGCAACTGATTGATCGCCGTGGTGCGCAAGAGTCAGTTATCGTGTCTTGTTCAATCAGAATGCAAACCAAAAATCACGAGGTGCCTGGCACGCTGTACGTCATCTTGATGACACAAAGTTGGGTAGGCCACTACACTAGTGAGCCCGTTTCTGTAGTCTTGTCAGAAAATCATCATCTACCAGTAATGGGTGGTACGACAGATTTCCCTGCCGATGGTCAGTGTCATGTAGCTTTCCTTGACTGTATTCTGTGCAATGCAGGCCTGTAGGAAAACATGACTGTCGGCGAGGCACTGATAAGAGTAAGGCGTAGAGTTGTTTTCGGTAGAGAAGCTGGTTGCCAATGCGCACAGCCGTTGCCTTACGCTGAAAAACGGCTCCGACATGGCATTCTGGCTGGTTTTCCGATAGGGCCCCCTCCAGACGTTCGCACACCTCTGGTGAGATGCTGGACTGCTGGTCCAGACTGGTACGGAAGTTAATGCTCTCGATGAATTGTTTTTCCGGGGTCACAGCGTGGCGCGTCCCGATTTTGCGTCGGACACAGTGTGAACGTTTCCTGAAAGCGTAGTAGAAGCAACATCACGATTATGGCGTGATGTAGTTGGCAGCGTTGGGAAGCAATGTAGCGCACTAAGCTTGTCGATAACCTCAGCTGTACGCCGATAGAGCCAAAGGTGCCCATGATCCTTGAATGGTCGCCGCGTGCTTATATCCTGGATAGATAACTGTTAGATTTTCGTCAAGGATGGGTTTTGATAGCCGATTCTGGTCTTGTAGAAGGCAGCGCAGGACTGAATAGAACCCCGGTATGGAACTCAATATCGAGTACAAGCTGAAGGATCCGAAACGAATCCAGTGGCTGCTCACATCACTGAAAAACCAGCATCAACTGGTGACGCTGTCTCTGGCTGAGACTGAGCAGAAAGAAAGGACCATGATTGTCGATGTGTCTGGTAAATCGTCAAGTGTACTTCTGGATGGCGCGATTGATAGGCGCGTACACGACAGAATTTCCAGTGGATACAAATTTTCGCTTGCGACGACCTATGACGGGGTAGATGTACGCGCTGAGGCGGTAAACGCGATCGAGACTGTAGAAGACGATAAGGGAATCCTCTACAAAGTGCCATTTCCTGAACAACTGTTCTATATACAGAGAAGGGGTAACTTCAGGGTGTCACTGGCCGGCTTGTTCAAGGTACCAGTCACAGTAGAAAATCATGCGGCTGCAGCTTGTAATCCACTGATTAACGCTGACTGTCTGTTATCCGACATGTCGGTTAACGGGTGTCTGGTATCCATTTCAGATTCGGTGGGAGATGCGCTGGAAGGTGTTGATTGTCCTGTGTTACTCACCTTCAAATTGCCAGAATCAGACGTCAGTATTTCACTTCTCTCTCAGTTGCGACACAGCAGGTATTTGGAGCGCTCAGCCATCTGGCTGGCGGGATTCGAATTCTTGGATGTCAAGGCGGATGTCGCCAAGGTAGTAGAGCGGCTCATGGTAGTGCTTCAGACGGCTGCCAGAAAACGAAGCCGACTGGACTAGGCTCTCTGATCGTCTGGATCAGAATGTTCTGCTTTGGCCACGATCCCGAGCTTCGAGTGCAGCGTGAAGTAACCTGGCGTTGCGATCATTGGCCTTGAATACGAAATCAAAGGCATCGCCGAGTACGGGGACCATGCCAACTACAGTTTCGATGGCTGTGTTGAGAATCATCCGCGTAATGACAGATTTGGGAATGTCGAGACGGGAGGCTGCGTAGATGAAGTAGCCAGATAGTCCAGCGCCAAGTAAATCGCCGATGCCTGGGACCAGACCCACAATTCCGTCCAGACCAATACGGAAACCGCCTGGTAACCGGATGGCGCTGTCCAGCAAATGTGCGTAGGCCTTGAGTCTCTCTTCTTCGGCGTTGTATCGGTTTTCTTCTTGCAAGTGGCGATGCGGTTCAGCTTCACTGGGTGTAACGGTAGTAGCAGGTACAGTGGAATTGGCTGTATCCGGTAATTTTTGAGATATACCGGACTTGTCTGAGTCAGGGCCGGGTTCTTGTTGATGCATGTGGTTACGCGCTGATACGAGATTCTCCATACTACTTTATCGAAGTCTGGATCTGGCGTGTGTGAATTGAGGCGTCACTAGGGTTTACTTGCGATCAGTCGCCAGAGCGCCTAGGGTTAGCCATGGAAACGGGCTCGAGACAGGGTAATACCTCCTACCGCTTTGTCGTTCTTACTCTGATGGGGTGTGGACTTGGAACGGTTGTGTCGCTTGCAGCTTTGCTTTTCGTAGAGTGTGTACGCTGGCTGAACAGCGCGCTATTGATTGCACCTCGGGCGCGAGTCCAGTTTGCCGACCCCACTCTTCTGGCGATACTGACCGTGCTGGTTCCTACCGTGGGTGGCTTGCTGGTAGGCCATTTACTGCACCGGTTTTCTGCGGAGAAGCGTGTGCTGGGTCCGCCAGATGTCATCTTGTCAGCTCAACTGCGTAAGCCCTTACCGGGTATCCGGTCAGGACTGATGTCTACCATTGCTGCGATCCTGTCGCTTGGCTGTGGCGCATCCGTTGGTCAGTATGGTCCTCTGGTGTATCTGGGTGCGCTACTGGCCAGCACACTGGACCGGTTCAAGCTGCGCATCCCCAATGCCCGTTCCGTTGCTATAGCGTGTGGAGTGGCTGCAGCCATATCAACGGCGTTCAATGCACCTATTGCAGGATTGGTGTTTGCTCATGAAGTTATTTTGCGCCACTATTCTTTGCAGGCCTTCGCGCCCACCACGGTAGCCTCAGCCAGTGGCTTTGTGGTCGCTAACGTTTTGTTTGAACGTCCGCCCCTATTTCTCGTTGCGTTCGATGGGGTTGGTCACGCCTATGAGTTTGGCTTGTTTGCACTACTGGGAGTGCTGTGTGCGCTACTGGCAGTCGTGTTCATGAAATGCGTTATCGGCAGTGCAAGACTGGCTGCAAAAATGCCAGTCCATGCCTCGTTTCGGCCGGCAATTGCCGGTGTCGTGGTGGGGTTTGTGGCGTTGCAGATACCTGATGTTCTGGGGATCGGCTCTGAATTGCTGCGATTCGCAACCATTGAAGGTGCTTTCAGTAATCCGGAACTGGCAGTGTTGGTAGTGTCAAAGCTGTTACTCACCGCTCTGTGTCTCGGGTTTGGTTTTGCCGGTGGAATTTTCAGCCCTTCCTTGCTGGTTGGGATATTATTTGGCGCTTTGTGCTGGAACCTTCTGGGTACCGCAGGTATAGAAACATCCGGTATTGCCGTCTACGGGATAAGTAGTATGGTGGCGCTGGCTAGCGCGGTCATAGGGGCACCACTAACGGCCATATTGATCGTATTCGAGCTCACCCGTAACTACGAGCTCACCATAGCGGCGATGGTCTCGGTTGTTTTCGCTAACCTTATTGTTTTCCGACTAGCGGGGCGATCGCTGTTTGATATTCAACTGGCAGCTCGAGGCGTGGATTTGTCTGGCGGGCGAGATCAGGCGCAGATGCAGCACGCCAGGTTGATTGAGCTTGAGTTGTCGCAAGCGGTGACGGTTTTGCCAGAGGACACATCCGCTGCAGCGCATGCGAAGTTGCTTGGTGAAAAACGTGCGGAAGCTGTCGTGGTTGATTCATCTCGAAAATTCTCAGGCGTTTTACGACTGCAAGATCTGTCATCTGATTCTTCCGTGCTTGTAAAGAATCTACAGCAGTCCGAAGCTCTGTATCTGTTCGATGATCTATCTCTCTGGGATGCGATGAATGAGATGAAGGGATATGTCGGGGAATCTATCCCTGTGCTGTCGCGCACCGAACATCGCTTGTTGGGTGTAATCAGTGAGAGCGCCATTGTGGAGGCCTATCTGCAGATCGTTCATCAGTCGCGGCAGGAGGAGAACGATGCGTTATAAGCACGGGCATCTGCAACAGACTGCCCGACATCTGATGATTGCCTGTTCACTATCGTGCTGTATGACAAGCTCTGTCTCCTCTGCAGCAGAACCTGTGACATCTGACGTATCACTGATCATCGGTACTTGGGGCGGACCCTACGAAGCGGCTCAATACACCGCCTTGTTCCACCCATTTGAACAGCACACAGGAATGGCTGTTAGCACTGCTGACTATACCGGTGGATTAGCTGTGCTCAATGAGCCTTCACCGCCGGATATTCTGGACATGCTGCAGGACGAAGCGGAAGTTGCTTGTGAGGCAGGCTTGCTACTTGAGTTTGATCATGCCTCGTTAGTTGATGCCGACAGGGGTATTGCTTCAACCACACAGCGCGCCAGTGCCGGCGAAGACCTTGCCCGTGACAGCTTCGCTCGTCACGATTTTTATCGAGGAGTATTTTCGGACTGCAGCGTGGCCCACTTGTCGTTCTCGACGTTGATCGCTTATGACGAACGCGCTTTTACCAGCGAGAAGCCACAATACATCAAGGATCTGTTCGATCTGGAACGCTTCCCCGGAAAGCGCGCACTACAACGAAGTCCCGCAGCCTTGTTTGAGTGGGCAATGATGGCGGAGGGTGTTCCAGTCAGCCAGATTTATGATCTGTTGAGTACCGAAAGGGGTTTGCGTCTGGTTATGAACAGGCTGGAAAAATTGCGGGGCCACGTAATCTGGTGGGATAACCCGGCAGAAGCTGTGGCGATGCTTGAACAGGGTGATGCTGTCATGGCATCTGGTTACAACGGGCGTTTCTTTGAAGCATGGAGCCGTGGTGTTCCCATCAACATGATCTGGGATGGTCAGATCATAGACCGCAGTGTCTGGGCAATACCGGCATCATCGTCAGCAAGCATGGCGACTAAACTGGCCTTCCTGCGCTTCGCGCTACACCCGGAAAGACTGGCACACATGGCGCGGCAAATTCCTTATGGGCCATTACGAAAAAGTGCCTTCAAGTATATCGGGTTGCACCCGGACTCAGGTATTGTCATGCGCGATCATCTACCAACCGCTGAGCATCATCTTGCTAACGCCTTGCACCGGGATACACGCTGGTACGCCAGAACGCTGCGCTTGCGCGAGGATTATTTTTCTCGGTGGCTGGCTGAGGGTGAGTAGCGCATCTTCCTCGTTAACCCGGATAGTAGTAGACATGAATAATTCAGCTCCCTAGGAGCCTGCCTGGTGGTTCAGCGATAGTTTCGAAGGGATGAAACGGTTTCGAGAAATGACAACAGAGACAGCAGGTTTTTACAACACGGTCGGGTTCAACGATGATACGCGCGCTTTCTGTTCTATCCCTGCTCGTCATGATGTGGCGAGACGGGTGGACTGCGGATATCTGGCAACACTGGTTGCAACCGGCCGACTGGATGAA
>Ga0114956_1000744_pt1 | contig 24641 bp, 18 predicted proteins | sample MaitaG_FD_87304 | JGI IMG/M metagenome (GOLD analysis project Ga0114956, IMG submission 87304) | Marine algal microbial communities from Maine, USA - Maine_Asex2 metaG | ecosystem: Host-associated > Algae > Red algae > Unclassified | place: Maine, USA | collected 2015-01-05
TGATTCATCTAGAAGTAGCGCAAGAGTATTTGATTGTGATGATTTAGCAGAAGCAATAGATCACGGAGGGATATTACCAGTAGAGATTTACGCTTGGGACGAATGTGGAAACTTTGATTTCTGCGTAGTTAACTTGAAATTGATTGATAACACTGGTAATTGTGGATTGACTGGAACTAGAATTATAGCTGGTTCAGTAAGAACTGAATATGGGAATGGATTGTCGGAGGTATCCATGAGTTTGAATTCTGTTATTCCTAATTATCCATTGAATACAATGACACAAATAGATGGATCATACATGTTTGAAAGCAATACTATGTATTTTGATTATATGATAGAAGGAGAGAAGAATGTTGATTGGATGAATGGAGTGAGTACTTTGGATTTAGTTATCATCCAACAACACATATTAGGGTTAGAATCTCTTGATAGTGGATACAAAATGATTGCTGCAGATGCGAACAATGATCACCGTGTAAGTAGTATCGATCTTATTGAGTTAAGAAAAATGATCTTAGGTATTACTGAATCAGTTGAGGGGAACGAAAGCTGGAGAATCATAGAAGCAAATCAATCAATGGATCAATTGAATCCATGGCCGTTTGTTGAGCAAAATTTAGTGACTAATTTAGAGGAGGATATGGTGGCTATGGACTTTATTGGTATCAAAACGGGTGATGTAAATGGTTCAGTTAGTCTCAGCTTACAAAATGACTTAATTGATAATAGAAGCTCGAAGCTTAATTTGATCATAGAAAAGTTTGAGACATTGAAAGGGGAAGAATTTGTTTTGCCTGTTAGATCTGACAATTTTATAAATATTTTCGGGTTCCAATTTACGTTAGAATCGGATGGTTTAAAAATATTAGATATCCTTCCAGGGGCCTTAGCAATTAACAAGCAGAATGTCGGACTTTTGTCGGAAGGAACAACGATGAGTTGGAGTAGTGATAAATCGGTAACGAGTGATGAGGTATTGTTTTATCTAGTTGTAAAAGCAGCAAAAGATATATCTTATACAAATACTTCCTTAGTAATCTCAGATAATATCACTCATGCAGAAGCATACCAAGGAGCATCATATGATCTTTTGGGAATTCAAATAGACGGTGCTATTAGTAATGCAGAATTCACATTAGGACAAAATATACCAAATCCTTGGTTGGGTCAGACAAGTATTGACTTTTATTTAGCAAATCCAGGATTAGCGACAATAACTATTTTTGATGTAACAGGGAAGGTATTGAAAACCATATCTAATGATTACAATCAAGGCAAACACAGCATTACCATCAAAGAAAAAGATGCGGGATTTACGAGTGGAGTACTGTATTATAAATTAGAAAGTGGTGATTTTATCGCAACTAGAAAAATGATTTTAATAGACTAAAAATACAAAATAGAGAATCGTAATCTTGAGTTGAGATTCCATTCTTCGCACTAAAAAATTACTTAAGAAAAGGTATTCATCAGATAACTACTATGAGAAGATGTACATAATTTGTAAGGTTGTATAATCAAAGAATTTGAAATATTAGGCTTAGTCTGATCGAATATAATGCTTGTCAATTTAGGCCCTGTTTTCTAAAAGAAACAGGGCTTTTTTATTTGATTCAATTATGATATTTAGGAGAAATTGCACTTTACGGGATATTGAGAAATATTCATATTCTCAAAGAAGGATTTTGTAATTACAATAAAAGGGGTCCTTATTGAAATGTATCTATTTATTTATGCTTAGAGGATTATGTGGGTATAGAATAATGTCAGAAGAATATATATGAATGTAGGAAACAAAAGCGATGGAATTGATATTTTGAATTTGCTTATTGCGATGCTACTTCCACATGATCAACTCACGCCAGAAAATTTTTAAGTTTCTGAAGCTCTTTTGATGATACAAATAAATGAGGGATAAAGGTAGTAATAGTCTGTCCTTTCTTCTTTTGAAGAAAGGGTTGGGATGTGCAAACTTGTTAGTTTTTTCTGAATATTTGTTTCTTACATCTTAATATCAAAATAGAAAAACGCAAGGACTCCTTTACATTTGTCCTCACAAATGCTATAAGTTTATAGCTTCATTAATCTTTGACCGGCTTCCAGGATTGTATCATCTGTTTTTGCAAAGCAGAATCTCACAACTTTATTTTGGTATTTACTTTTATAAAACGGAGAAATAGGGATGGATGCTACTCCGTATTCTACGACCAACTGTTTAGCAAACTCAAAATCATCTAGGTCGCAAATTTTTGAATAATCATAAAGTTGAAAGTAAGTTCCTTTGCTTGGGATTGCTTTGAGTCGGGTTTTAGAAAAGGTTTGAGTCATTAAATCTCTCTTTTTTTGATAGAAAGACGACAAATTCAAATAATTATTTTCATCCTTTAAAAAATCGGCCAGGGCATATTGAATGAAGGAATTTACACAAAATACATTCCATTGGTGTATAGTCTTAAATTGATTGATTAACTTTTCTGGTCCAATACAGTACCCAATTTTCCATCCAGTAGCATGGAAAGTTTTACCAAAAGAAAATATTGAAATTGTTTTTTCGAATAAAGCAGGATACTTCATCGCACTTTCGTGAAGAGTTTTATCAAAAATAATATGATGGTAAACTTCGTCACTCAATAAGACTATGTCATGCTCTTTGATGATCTCTTCTAGTTGTAATAGATCACTTTTGTGAAAGACAGTTCCCGTAGGATTATGTGGAGTATTGATGATGATCATTCGAGTTTTACTCGTTATCAATTTTCTAAATTCATCCCAAACTATCTCAAAATTTGGTGTTTTCAGTTCATAGGCTATGACTATACCACCTGCGACTTCGATACTAGGGCGATAGGAATCATATGCTGGTTCGATGATAATTACTTCGTCTCCAGCATGTACAAATGCACAAATTGCGGTAAATATAGCTTGTGTTGCACCTGCCGTAATGCAAATGTTTTTGAGCCCATTTAATGGACGGTTATATAATTGTGTCTTAATATGACAGATTTGGTTTCTTAGCGAATCCAATCCGGCCATATGCGTATATTGGTTTTTACCGTTCTGTAAGTAATGATTGACTAATTCTTTGAGTTTTTCGGAACAATCGAAATTTGGAAAGCCCTGACCTAAGTTAATGGCATTATACTTATTGGATAACGAAGATATAGAAGTAAAAATGGACTCCTCTGAATCTGAAATTTTGGACCGCTTATTGTTCATATTTATTAGCTATTTTCAACCTCCTACCTTTAAATTTAGTATAAACCCTTAATTCTTTACAAAAATCAAAGATATAACTCTGATGAGTTTGCATTATCATTCGTATTAATTAAATTTAAATATGATCGAATTAGATACGAACCATATATCTATAGATTTTAATGAAAAGGTATTCGAATTGGCGTTAAGTTTAAGATCAATCGATGATTCTAACGGGAGTTTGGAGCTTTTTTTTACTTCTATTCAATCGAAATTAGATCTAAATATATTCTATTATTCTAGAGCTAATCACCAAATCTATAGTTATTATGATTCAGATATACAGAAATCAGAATTAGATAAGAGTATAAGTTCTTCACTTTTCAAATATTTGAAAGATAGACCATATACTCCAATCGACAATACTTCAAGATTAAATGCCAAATTAGCAGGCCAATATGGGACTAATTTAGAGTTATATATTTTTAGTGCAGGATCTGAAGGTTTACTCCTTTTAGGTACCCATCATCAGTGTAACCAAGACCAATTAGAAAGACTATTCTTTCTGTTTGAAATTCTTGACGCGAAATATTCAAGTCTAGCGAAAGTATCAGATTTAAATTTAGAAAAAAGAAGACTAAACCAGCTAGTTGATCTATCCTTATCTGGGTTAATAACGATTAGAAATGATAAGGTTATTTATATGAATTCTACTGCGTTGGAATTATTTGGATATAGGGAAAATGAAATAATAGGTAAGAATCCATATATTTTTCTAGAAAAAAAAAGTGCAGAGAATACAAAAAAGAAACTACAAAAGCTATCATCTTCTAATGCAAGCTTAGATTTGGATGTAATTATTGTCGCAAAAAACGGTAGATTAAAACCGGTCTTTGCAAAAATTAAATATGTACACGAAAAGCTTTCTGATGAACATTTCTACCATATGGTGTTGGTAGATAATTCAGAAAAAGAGGATACAATGGTTGATCTATCGAGCACGACAGGAATGTTCAATGTACTAATGCATTATTCTCCTAGCAATATCATGTTATATGATACTCATAAGAAATTAGCCTTATTTAATGAAGGATCAAAAATTGCTTTCAGGGATTCATTTGATATAGAGTTGGAGGTAGGCTTGAAAGTTTTCGATTTTATGCCAAAGGATAGAAAAGAAAAATATTTAGCTATTTTTGATCGGTGTCTGAAAGGTGAAACCATTAGTTTTGATTACGAGTCTCCAGATAATAGGGCAAGAAAGGCGTATGCAATTATAACCTTCGCTCCGATTATTGGACCAGCCAATAAAGTTATCGGAATCTTGAGCATGGCAAAACAGATTACTGAACAAAAAGTAATCGAATTAGATCTCCGTAGTAAAAATGCAATGCTTGAACTGATTCTCAATACTTCAGCAAAGTCGATCTTAGCTTTAGATTCTGATTACAACATTATTTCTATAAATGAAAGTGGTAAAAATGAATACGAAAAGATAATGAGAGTCAAACTTAATGAAGGAGATAACATTAAGGATAAATTGAGTAAGAAAAATTTCAGTGAATGGTACACGCGTTTTATACAGCCCCTGAAGAATAAAAGTTTTGTACATATTGAAATCAAAGATGAAACCGATGAAAAAGAAAGTATTAATGAAACTTATGTACATCAAATCAAAGATGAAACAGGTGATCATTTAGGGTATTTATTTTCCATTCGTGACATTACTCATCTACATAAAAATGCCAAAGAATTGGAGCACAGTAAAGCAACATTGCAAGCTGTCCTAGATGCTTCACCAGATGAAATTTATGCTGTAGATAAAGATCTAACTTTGATTGTCGCTAACAATAGTGCTCTAAAAACATTTAGTTCTTTGTTAAATGCTAAAATTGATGTGGGAACAAATTTATCAGATGTAGTTCCTACTAAACTACTGAAAAGATGGAATAAAGAATTTTTTCAAAGATCTTTTAATGGAGAATCCTTTGATTTTCAAAATTTACAGGAGATTGATGATGTAGAGAGATTTGTAGACAATACATATGCACCTGTAAAAAATGAAGAAGGAGAAATTATCGCTTGTTTAGAAGTGTCTAGAGATGTTACAGAGGTAAAAAGAAAAGAATTAGAGTTGAAGGCTAGTGAAGAGAAGTATAGACTCTTAGTTGAGACTTCTCCTACGGGGATGGCCATGATTTCTTTTACAGGAGAAAACCTTCATGTCTCGGATAGAAATGCTGAAATCCATGGTTTCAAACCAGAGGAGCGCATAGGTAAATCTATTTTCGATTTAATCGTACCAAGAGATCATCAAAAGATCAAGGGTTTTATAAAGAAGCTTGGGCAAAGTAGGGAATCTCATAACGTAGTTTTAGAGTCTACGAGAAAAGATGGTAGGCACATTTGGCTAGATGGTTATGGCAAAGCGATTCGTGATGAGAACGACAAACCTTATGCTATTTTGTATGTTTTTAATGATGTAACTGAAAGGATAATAGCTGAAAGAGCTGTAATAGAAAGTGAGAAAAAATATAAAGAAATAATAGAAGATTCTCCATTCGGAACCATTCAGATAAATAATATTGGAGAAATAAATTTCGTCTCAAAACAAGCAGCAAAAATTTTAGGGCGGTCCAAAAAAGAACTGCTAAATAGCTCAGTTTACAACTATGGAGGGGCAGAATTCCATTCACAAATAACGAAGTATAAGAATCAACTTATTGAAGGTAAGGAAACCGTCGATTTTTCAATATCTGTTCTTTCAAAAAAGGATGAAGAAATTTTTCTTGAAGGTTATGCTAAGTTAAACGTTAATATGGATGAAATTGAATCCTTTTCTTTTTTCGTTGTATTCAATAATGTAACAGATAAAAATAAAGCCGTAACTGAATTGCAATCTACTCAAATATATTATTCAAATATGTATGAAAACATGTTTGATCCTATAATTGTATATGATTTCAATAAAGAACAAATTATTGATGTCAATAGAGCCAGTTGTAAACTTCTTGGTAAACCTAAAAGGCTAGTAAAAGAACTTAAATGGAGTGATTTTATTCCAAGTACCTCTAAGCTATATCCTGAAATGAATTTGAGAAGTAATCAGGAAGAACAAAAAAGAAAAATCATTGAACTGCAAAGTTTTTCTTATACCGGTGTCATCTTAGGTAAAGGGCACAAAGAATTATTGGCTAAAATAAATATCATACCTACCTATAGAAAAAAAGGAGAAGCATTTATTATTATTCATGATGTTACTCATGAGATTGTAGCTAACTGGGAATTGCAAAAAATAAATAAAGAAATAGAGGAGCAATTCGCTATTTATGATGCTCTTGTTTCTAATTCATTTGATGGAATAGATATAATTGAGCTACAAAATTTAGAAGGGATAAAAGGTGATTTTGAAGGCAAATTAATTGTGAGAAATGATCGTATGACTAATTTTCTTAATAGCCATGAGAAGCTTTACATTTCGCCAAAAGAAATTAATGAAATAAGTTCATTGTCGGGTAACTATAAAGGGCATCTTGTTCGGAACATGGATATCCTTTTACAAAATGGAAAGGTAAGGCATGACTGTATTATAGACGCTGGAGGAGAATCGATAAACGTAATTGTATCAAAGCAGTTAATTAAAGTAAACGATAAAACTCTGTTAATTAGAAATTACCACGATATAACAGAAAAAGTCAAACAACAGAGAATAATTGAAGAGCAAATTATAGATCTCAATGAGAAAAATGATACGCTAGAAAAATATATTGAATCCAATTTGCAGCTTGAAAATTTTGCCTATATCGCCTCTCACGATTTAAAGGCACCATTACGCTCAGTTACTAGCTTTAGCCAGTTATTGAAGAATAGAAGTTATGATGCGCTTGATAATAAGAGTAAATCTTTTTTGGATATTGTTATTCAAAGTTCGGAGAATATGCTCGATCTTATTGAAGATTTATTGACTTTTTCGAGAGTAAATTCAGCTAAAAAGGAGTCCACCCTGTTAGATTTGAATTCAATCCTGCAACGGATAGTATTAAATTTAAATTTAGAGATTCAAGAGTCTAATGCTCAATTAGATATAGTAGAATTACCGATTGTGAAAGCAGATCAATCTATGATGATTCAGATGTTTCAGAATTTGCTAATTAATGCTATTAAATTTAGGAAACCAGATACGCAGCCGATTATCAAGCTTACTTACAAAGAACTCGATGATATGTGGCAATTTTCTATTGAAGATAACGGTATTGGAGTTTCAAAAGAGAATTCGGATAAAATTTTTGAAATCTTTACAAAACTACATAGCGGGGAAATATATTCTGGTAATGGTTTGGGTCTTACAATTTGTAAAAAAATAGCAGGGAAACACGGAGGTAGAATTTGGATTGATTCATCAATTGACCAAGGTAGTACGATTCATTTTACGATAAAAAAATAGAATTTTATCACCTGTATTATAATAACGCGTTGTAGTCCATATTAATCTTAATGTCCGGGAATATCCAAATCTCTTTAACTTGTTAGAGAATGTAATATAGTTGTATATGATTTGTAGATAAAAAAAATCATTATTTTCACGCTTTTTGCACTTTTATTCTTGTACAAACACGTATATAAATATTGAATATAGTACTACCCAATAATGACGAATTTAGAAATGAAAAATATATTACTGATAGAGGATAATGCGGGTGACATTAAATTATTCGAGGAAGCGATCAGTCTAGAGAGTTTAGACGTAAATCTTACGGTTTTAGAGGATGGATTAGAAGGAATGGAGTATTTTGAAAAATTGAAAGATGCTTCTGCTTCAGAATATCCATCTCTCATTATTTCCGATCTTAATTTGCCTAAGATAAGCGGCAAAGAGCTAATTAAGGCCTTTAAGTCCGATCCTAAGCTAAAGGTGATACCTATCATTGTTCTAAGTACTTCCTCTCTGGATAAGGATATAAAGGATTGTTATGAGCTTAATGCCAATGCTTTTTTAGAAAAGCCATTGGATATTGAGGATTTCTTTTATCTCATAAAATTAATTGATAGCTTTTGGTTGCGAAACTGTCACCTTTCCAAAATATAAAATACAACTTACAGCATATCAACCTTTCTTTCATGGTCTCGATATATTTGTAAATTATCGCAATTTAGAGCGATAAATTTCATTTAATTATTAATTAATTATGTTCAATCAGGACTCATCCGATCCAACCTGCGTTTAGCCCACCTTACCTCGACTGGGCTCTGCACAAGCTTCTCAGGAGAGAAGGTATTATCGTTGGTGTGAGTATTGACGCTAAGATCTAAATAAATCCCAAATACTGATATTAAAAAGGACGTTCAGCCTGAGTCCTTAAATCATCTATTTATAGTAGGTGGTATTTGAGTTCGAACTAATAATTTCTCTCTTCTTTATTAAATATTGTTGCTCAGAGGTGTTATTGACTTTAGCAATAGCCAAATTTATATTTGTTAAAGCATTCTCTGTATCCTTCTTCTTCCAATAATATTCAGCTAAAGTTCCAAAATATAAGTAACTTCTTTTTCCAAGGTCATTTTCATTTAATAAAACTAACATCTCGTGTGCTGCATCTAGCTCATTCAACTCAATATTGACAATGGCAATATTGAGTTTTGTATAAATGGAAGGTTGAAGATGATTAAGTTTTTTGTACCACTCCAAGATACTGTTCCAATTTGTAGATTTGTAATTTGGGGCTCTGAGGTGCTCTGCGGCAATTGCGGCTTCGAGGTGATAGCTTGATATGACCGCTTTATTTTCAAGAGATTTATTCATTGCTTCACTTCCTAAGATCATCAAAGGAAAATACCAAAGTTTTCTATTCTGATTTTTAATATCAATGATCTCATTTTTATCATTTATCTTACTTTCTAATCTTGCAGAATGAAAGCACATTAAAGCAAACAGTGCATAAGATTTTGGATCTCTTAGTGGTTTTTTTTTGAGAAATAATTTGATTAGGCGGAGAGCTTCACCACATAATTCCTTTCTTACTAGTTTATCTTTTAAATTAGAATGGAAGCCTTCATTAAAAATCAAATATAAAACCTCAAGAACTCGATCTCTTCTTATAATCAACTGTTGTCCCGTTGGAATTTCAAATGCAATGTTATTTTGCTTAATGGTTTTTCTTGCTCTTTGTAGTCTTTTCTTTATAGTTTCTTCTGAGGATAAAAGACCTGATGATATTTCTCTTGCACTAAAACCAGAGATGGTCCTTAGTGCAAATGCAATTTGCTCTTTGGGGTTAAGATCGGGATGGCAAGCAGTGAAAATCATCCTTAGTTGACTATCTTCAATTTCATATCTAGAGAACATTTCGGATATGCCTAGAGTCGTCGCACCGGAATAAAGCTTACTTGCTCGGGCATCCTCAGCTTTGATTTTTCGGAATAGGTCTATAACTCTATTTTTGGCGGCTGCTGTGAGCCACGCTTCTGGGTTGTCAGGTATCTTATATTGCCAAGCTTTTATAGCGGTTATAAAGGTGTCTTGGACTGCATCTTCTATGGTCTCTAAATGTTCTAATCCGAAGATACGAGTCAGAATGGAAACCATCTTTCCAAACTGATGTCTGAATAGATGGTCTATATTATTTTGTTCCATTATTGTTCGAATACAATCACTTCTCTTATTTCTACTCCACCGCCTAAATCATAATCAGGAAAGTCTTGGGCAATTTTCATTGCACCTTCGTAATCTTCTGCTTTGACAACATAGTACCCGCCTATGAGTTCTTTGCTTTCTACAAACGGGCCATCTGTAACTGTCCTGTTTTCTCCGGTAATTCTTTTTCCACCCGGATGCAAAGCTTCTCCAGATTTGACGACACCCGCTGCTTGCATTTTTTGGTTCCAGGCAAACCACTTTCCCATACGCTCTTGCATTTGTTCTGGTGATAAACCAAGTTCTTGATAATCTGCTCCAATAAAAAGCAACATAAAATCTTTCATTTCAATACATTTTTAATGATTAACAATAATATAAAATAATTCTTAGACTGGGGTAGTTCCCCACTGACAAAGTATTCCTCCCATCAACATTAAGGATAGTGCCCAATAGCCGGTATATACCATGAAGTATTTGAAATTCTTTTTCTCAAAGATGGTCACATAGGCCAATACTGGAATAATTATAAAAGCCGTCGTGGGAAATATTGCATGAATTACTCCATGCCCAAAGCTTAAATGATTTTGTCCATACTCAGCCATAAAGGCGGCACCAACTCCAGTTCTAAGTAACTCTGGATCGGCGCCAACCATGGCTAAGGCCCCCATAGAATGTATGCATTGGTTGTAAAGTCCAAAAGCGATAAAGAAATTAAAGAGTAGGGTAGACAAGAGCTTTGCAGTACTGACTTCAGATCGATCTTCGCCGGTCAGTTTGGCAACATTATACCATGTTTCTCCTCCGAACATTTTCGGATGAAACCAAATATATCCAAGTATCATTGGGATCAATGCAGTGGCAATTAGAATTGGAATGTTAGGTAGCATTATTTTTCAATTTTGTTCTTATTAATCTAATAATCAAGGCAATGACGAAGCTGATTTTAGAAAGGGGGACAAAACAGAAAAAAAATTTTAAATTTAATGAAAATTGTTCTCAGAACGAGGAACTAATAATATGTAAAAAACGGTGAAACACCTATCTTTAAAGGAGGTTTAGTGGATTAGAGTGTATTTTAGTTTTTTGAAAATTTACTAAGATTTAAATATGAGATTCGCATATTAAATGAGATTTAGAGTGTTTGAATGGGTTAGTGTTCTGTGGCTGTGGATGCGCCTCGTAGTATTTTTGTGGAATCCTCCAGGTGACATTTAGAAGTTAGTGATCGGTAGCTGTGGATGCGCCTCGCGGGATTCGAATATCTTCGACTAATTCTTGAATATGTGTTGGTGGATCTTGAGGAAAACTTGATAGGGTAATAAATATAATAAACCCTCCATCAAATAGTCCAAACTTAAACTTTAACATGTAGAATGTCATTAGTAAAATTCCGATGATCATTCCTGACAAGGCCCCTTTCATGTTCATCTTTTTATAAATAAAAAAGTACAAGGATGATTGCAGGAAAAAAGAAGAAACCAAAATCCCAATTGAAATCCTTCAATTTTGGACTCATTAAGTATATCAACTAACAATATTCCGCAAACGAAAGAGACAAATATCCATTGACTTAAAAGGATGAATCATTACCTCAAGTTTCTCCTCCAATATTCTTGATGATCTTTCGCATCAAGACTTGGATTTGTTTAAAAATAAGTGGTTTAAATAGAAAAGTAGAAAAGTAGGCTTGTTTTCCATGATTTAGGACTACATTATAATGTTTATAGTAAAGTGGAAATGTACTTTGATAAAATTACTTCTTGGATAAGATTGATTTTCTGTTTGAGAAAGTAGGCTAGGCTGCAGATCAATGCTAAGCAAAATAATAATGAAGGTTCATTAGAGATTTAATGTAGGCGGTCATATTGAGATGTCAATTGTTGGCTAAACATGTAAATCATCGTAGACTCTTGTAAGGAATAATATAAATTTATAATCTTAAAAGAACTTATCTTCTGGAGTCATAAATATTATTTATAAATAAACTTATGTTGCAAGTTAATGCTCAAAAGCTATAACTATATAGTCAATATAAATTCTCTAAGCGCTCTACCTTCTTCTAATTTAAGCTTTTTCTTCAATCTATACCTTGTCATTTGAAGACTTTTAAGCTCTACATTTAAGATTTTAGAAACTTCATAATTGTCTAAATTCATTTTGATGTAGGCACAATGTTTTAAGTCTAAGGTGGTCAACTTTGGATTCATTTTAGAGAGCTTATCGAAGAACTCATTGTCGATGGTCTTAAATGCTTCTTTGAATTCATCCCAAGAATCATCGGATACAGTCATGCCTTCTAAGGTTCGGCTAATTTGCTTTAATTTTCGGATAACTGGACTTTCAGGAAGCTCCGTTTTTAAAGTGCTATAACATTCATCGACGGTGTTTTTTATGCTTTTGAAATTATTTACAATTTTATTCGCATCTAACTCCATGGTCAAAACTTTTTTATTTTGAGATTGGATGCCTTTTTTAAACTCTTCTTCTGTAGTTTCTAAAAGTTGATTTTTTAATGCTAATGACTTTTCAAGCTCTGATTTCTGATTTTTTATGATCTGATTCAGCTCAAGTAATTCTCTTTTCTGCTGAATAAGAATTCTTTTAGTTTCACTAAGCTTCAAAGCATTCATGACCCTTGAATTTAATTCAATTTTGCTGACCGGTTTATTTAAGAAATCGATTCCTCCATAATCAAATGCTTTTTCTAATACTTCTTCATCCTTTAATCCTGTTATGATGATGATAGGAATTTCATCAAAAGCCTTATTTTTCTTGATAAGTTTCAGCGTTTCGAGACCATTTACTCGTGGCATTTGCCAATCAAGAAGAATGATGTCAGGTATCTCGTTTTTAAGTTGGTCTATGATACCTTCACCATCGTCTAGCTCTGAGAATTGATAATTATCATCTCCGATAAATTCTTTATATAGGATTCTATCAAATTCTCGATCATCTACAATTAAAACGATAGGTAATTCCATTTGTAATAGTTTATACTATAGGTATGACAACAATAATTCCATTTGAATATAATTTAAACATTAATATATTAAGAATTTGTCTAATACTTTACAAATTTTGGATTATTAATGCAAATTCTACGTCTATGATGAATTTTGTACATTTACAAGATAAGAAATTGGCGGAATTAAATAACAAATATCATTATATACACTTATTTAAACTACATATAAAAATCTAATGCTAACTGATTTGGACCCAAACACATATGCTCAAAGGCTTAGAGAGTCACAAGAGAAAAACATGCTCATTTCTCCACTAAGAGATGAAATTGGTATTACAGATTTAGATTTTGCTTATCAAATACAAGATTTAAACACGAAGTTCAAACTAGAACAAGGCCATCGAATTGTCGGTAAGAAGATTGGATTAACCTCAGTCGCTGTGCAGCAACAACTCGGAGTAGATCAGCCTGATTATGGAGTTCTATTTGAAGATATGGAAGTGTTGAACGGTCTGACCATTTCGATGCAAGAACTGATGCAACCTAAAGTAGAAATGGAGGTTGCTTTTGTACTGAAGTCGGACTTGATCCAAGAAAATCTCGTGTTGACCGATATAATAAATGCTATTGATTATGCATTGCCTGCTGTAGAAATTGTAGGGAGTAGGATAGAGAACTGGAATATTAAAATTACAGATACGATTGCCGATAATGCTTCTGCAAGCCATTATGTACTGGGACATCAATTGAAGAAACTAGATCAATTTGATGTTATTAATTGCCCAATGAGATTGTATGTAAATGATGCTCTTGTATCCTCCGGTAAAGGGTCCGATTGCCTTGGTTCGCCACTAAATGCCACCCTTTGGCTAGCACAAAAAATGCAGGTGGTGGGTAAGCCATTAAAAGCTGGAGAAATTATTCTTTCAGGGGCCTTGGGCAAATTTGTAGAAGTACAGAAAGGAGACCAGGTACTTGGTGAGATTGAAGGGCTTGGAACGGTTACTGTGGGGTTTGATTAAGAGTATGTTTTAGAAGCGAAATAATTATAACATGAGCATGAAAGTAAAAGTAGCGATCATAGGATCTGGTAATATTGGTACGGATTTGATGATCAAGATTATTCGCTTGTCACAACACCTAGAGATGGGAGCTATGATAGGAATAGATCCAAATTCTGATGGGTTATCTCGTGCTAAAAAATTGGGAGTTACTACGAGTCACGAAGGCATAGATGGTTTAATGAAAATGCCGGTATGGCAAGAAATCAAAATTATATTTGATGCCACCTCTGCAAAAGCTCATCATTATAATTGGGGTCAAATAAAGGATTTTCAAGATAAAAGAATCATAGATCTAACACCCGCAGCTATTGGGCCTTTCATAGTCCCACCCGTAAATATTAGCCAACATTTAGAAGAACGAAATGTAAATATGGTGACTTGTGGAGGACAGGCCACGATTCCTATCATTGCTGCGGTGTCAAATGTAGCAAAAGTACATTATGGAGAAATAATCGCTTCCATCTCTAGTAAATCTGCAGGTCCAGGAACACGTGCTAATATTGATGAGTTTACAGAAACGACCGCCCATGCTATTGAGCAAGTTGGTGGTGCAGAAAAAGGAAAAGCGATTATTGTATTGAATCCTGCAGAACCTCCTTTGGTTATGCGTGATACCGTATTTACCTTGAGTGAAATGACAGATATGTCCGATATAAATGATAGTATCCACGGTATGGTAAGGAATGTACAGAATTATGTTCCAGGATATGAATTACATCAGGAAGTACAATTTGATATAATCCCACAAAGCGATCCCGTATTTATAGAAGGTCTTGGCCATCGCCATGGTCTAAAAACTTCAGTATTTTTGAAAGTCAAAGGAGCCGGACATTATTTGCCAGAGTTTGCCGGGAATCTAGATATTATGACCAGTGCAGCTTTATCCACTGGAGAAAAGTTAGTTGTTAAATAGAAATACGATAGATGGTTTTTTTTATTTCGATTTTAGCGGTTTGTCAATTGCCTGTATTTACCAAAAATCCAATACTACAGAATCGATTAAGTCAAATTTATTATCCCAAAATGTATATTATTATTTGTGATTCTATGACTATGGAGTTTACATTTAAATTTTAGTATTTCTGAATGTGATTGTTTATATTCAAAGTTTTTTTAATTTAGTAAGAAGTGTGAAGCTATTTATAATTTAGGTTACCTATAATTTACAATGCAAACGGAATGAACTTAGAAGTAAAGTAATGGGATTATCTACTTTAAATACAAATTCTATTACTATATTTATAAGGATTGCTAAACAACATTCTATAAATTCAGTGTTTGACTAAAAAGTATTTGATAAATCAATAGTATATTTGAATGAATCCACATAAAACGTATATACAAGATGTGACCTTGCGGGACGGAATGCATGCCATCCGTCACCAATATTCCAAGGAGCAAATACATCAAATTGCATTAGCACTGGATGATGCAGGCGTTGATGCAATAGAAATATCTCATGGAGATGGTCTTGCTGGTGGAAGTTTCAATTATGGATTTGGAGCATGTACTGATTGGGATTGGTTGGAAGGAATTGCGGAACAATTAAAGCATGCAAAACTGACTACTTTGTTGTTGCCAGGAATAGGAACAATAGAAGACTTACATCGAGCATATGACCTTGGAGTTACTTCAGTAAGAATAGCAACTCATTGCACTGAGGCAGATATTTCTCCACAGCACATTGAGGCAGCAAAGAAAATAGGCATGGATGTTGGAGGTTTCCTTATGATGGCTCACATGAGTGAACCTAAAAACCTAGCTCAGCAAGCTAAAATCATGGAAGAAGCAGGAGCTGATTGCGTATACGTTACAGACAGCGCAGGCGCTTTACTGATGAATGGTGTGGTCGATAGAATCAAGGCTTTCCGAGATGTATTAAAATCAGAAACAGAAATAGGTATTCACTGTCACCATAACTTATCTTTAGGGGTAGCTAATACGGTGGTCGCGTTAGAACACGGGGCTAATAGGTTAGATGGATCACTAGCGGGAATGGGAGCGGGAGCGGGTAATGCGCCACTAGAAGTTTTGGTGGCGGTACTAAACAAAATGAAGGTAAAGCATAACTCAGATTTGTTTAAACTTATGGATGCCGCGGATGACTTAATTCGACCATTACAAAAAAGACCTGTGAGAGTTGACAGAGAAACCTTATCTTTAGGGTATGCAGGAGTATATTCGAGCTTTTTATTGCATTCAGAAAGAGCTGCAGAGAAATATGGATTAGATACAAGAGAGATACTTTTAGAGCTCGGCAAACGTAAAATGGTAGGCGGTCAAGAAGATATGATTATTGATGTTGCACTCGATATAAAAAATAAACAATAAATTTGTAGGACTTTTGTTATAAAAAAACATTTTAAACATTTTAAATTTTTAAATATCCAACAATGAAAGTAAAGGATTTAAAAAATGAAGTTTGGAAGCCTGTAAAATTGCCATCAGCGCATAATAGCAAAAAGTATTTAGTCTCTGATAGAGGGCGAGTGAAAAGTGTAGATAAGAGCACAAAGTCTGAATATCTTCTTAGCCTTAAGTCTGACCAACACGGGCATCTACGTGCTAGCATTAAATTAGCTGATGGAAAAAATTACGGACTTTGGGTGCATAAGCACATGGCAGCACAATTTGTGAAGCGGCCATCAAGAAAACATACTCTTATCATCCATAAGAATTTTAAAAGAGATGACAACAAACTCAACAATTTAGTTTGGGTTACTCCGGATGAACACAAGGAGTATATCAAAAAGAGATTGAAGTCTCTTGGTCACGTATATCATCGAAAAGGTGGTAAGCCAAAATTGACAGAAAAGAAAGTAGCTATGATCAAAAAATTGATGGCTAAAGGAAAGCAGAAGAGATATCAAATCGCCGAAAAATATGGCGTCAGTGTCACTCAATTAAAGCGAATCGAAAGAGGAGAAAATTGGGGGCATGTAAAAGCTGCTAAATAATAATTTATAGAAATTGAGCTTTATTGCTCACAAAGATAAAGGGATACATTCAGTGTCCCTTTTCTTTTTTTATCTAAATCATCTAAATATCTCCTCCTCTATCTTAATCGTAAGTCTTGCTGCATTGCTTGTGGGTATCTCCAAAGCAGGACTAAAGGGTTTAGGTTTTATTATTGTCACTCTATACGCTTTAGTCTATGAAGCACGTCATTCAACTGGGATGTTGCTTCCTTTGCTCATTTTTGCAGACTGTTTTGCTGTCTATTATTATCGAAATTTTATTGTTTGGAAGCACTTGATTCGTATCATGCCGACTATGGTGATCGGGGTACTCATAGGGGTGTATTACGGTCATCACATTTCTTCGGAAGGTTATAAGAGAACCCTCGCTATCATCATTATTTTCAGCGGATCAATGATGATATTTTTTGATCGATTAAATAAAGATTATATACCTCAAAACAAGGCTTTTGCATGGTTTTTAGGATTGGGTGCAGGCTTTACTACAATGGTTGGAAATTTAGCAGGAGCGTTTTCTAATTTATATTTTTTGGCCATGCGATTTCCTAAAAATGAATTTATTGGAACTACTGCATTTATGTTTTTCATTCTCAATATTTTTAAATTGCCATTCCATGTTTTTGTTTGGAAAACCTTGGATAAGGAGGCTTTTCTAGAAATTCTATATTTTTATCCATTAGTAGTTTTGGGGTTTTTAATAGGAATAAAAATTGTTGGTTATTTTAGTAATGAATTCTTTAAAAACTATATCATTGCAGTAACAATTATAGGAGCAATTATCATTTTCTTTAAAAGCTAAAAATATTTCTTTGAAGAATGAGCTAAAATATCCTAAGTTACGACATCTTGTCCGATCATCTTTCTTGGATTTATTTGGTTCTCTTTTGGTGCTTGGTGTTTGCATTTATCGCGATTTTTTAGGTACTATTTTTTATCAAGGTGAGCTGCAGTTCGGCGTTGAATTGTCAGAACTTTTCGGGTTGGTAGTTCAGGGGGCTTATCCACTTGGTATTCTATCTACTTTCGGAGCAGTGTTGAGTTTAATGTCCACAAGATTAGTCGGCAAACAAAAAAATATTGGTAACGTGATTAATATATTTGCCACTATCAATTCAGGCGCAAATGATTTTTTGTTTGGAAATGCCTCAGCAATTATCACCTATCCCTTGACCTTCTTTATCACTTTATTTGCCGTAAAAAAATGGACAACTAACAAAGAACTTAGAAAAAGAGATATTTGGTATTATTTCTATGTTTGTATAGGAATGTTTGTCGCTTTTGGACTAGTCTATCTTGGAGCATACTTATTTGGCGGCAGAACCGATTCAAAGTTTTTGATCTTAGTTTCCTTAATTTTTGGTTTATCGCTAGGTGCTAATATTTGCAATGCATACAAGTATGAGGAGACATGGCTAAGTTGGGTTGTGTATAATATTGTCCAACTATGGAAAAATGTACTTCAATTAAATATAGCGAATGTTGTCAAATATATCTTCTATTTGATCAATGCATTTATTACTCTATTTGATTGGAAGGGAAATGGGAAAAATGTATAACAGTTCTAAGTCAGGTATAACTCACCCCAGAAACTGTTCAATTTTCTGACCCTCTTTTGAAAAATGAGGGTTGAGGCATGTCACGGGATGCACTTCTATATTTTTAAACTGTAGATGAATGTTTGTGTGCAATAACGGGGTATTCGATAATTTACATTTGGATATTATATTGCTAATTCTATCATGTTCAACTCACCCGAGAAACTTGTCAAGCTTCTGACCCTCTCTTGAAAAAAGAAGGATTAGGCATATCCTTACTCAATCTTTTAATATCCCTACTTTAAAATGAGAATCATACGGGCTGAACACAATTTGAGTCCTAGTAATTTAGAAAGGTAAAAGCCGAAATTTATATCAATGACAACCAATCGGAGACCCTGGAGGCATCTCTGTAATGTTTGGTAGTTCAAAAGTATCTGGTGATTTTTTAAATTCTTCGAAGAGATCAAGTAAGTAAGCGTTATGAGCCATTCTTGCTGTAGCTTTGCTCGATATCAATTCATCTTTGAGAGAAGTCAATTCAAAGAAAGCGGATGCAGCCACTGATTTCGAAATACTATGATCCTTGGATAATTTCATGAGATGGATAAAGACGAGCTTTTCTAACATTAAATCTGTTGTTGTACTTCCAGATTGAAAAGCATGAGATGAGAGTTTATTAAGGTAGTCTTTTAAGCTCATCCCATTCTTTTGATTTAAGTCAATTCTAGCCAATCTCTCGGGACTGAATAATAATGATAGACTGTGATTGGCGCAAGCTTCAGCTGCTCCTTGGTAATCAAATTGTGCTCCTGTATGACCCTGAAAAGTTTCTCTATTTCTTGGGTATCCATATGCAGGTGGGGGAATACTACTAATAATATTTTCCGGCATTTCTAAAAATGAAGCATTCAATGTTTCTAAGATTGCATTTAATGCTTGTTCTTGCCTAGCCTTATCTATTGGACTAAAATCCTTTCTCGGCTCAGATGACTTTAGTTCGTACGAAAAATTTACTCCTCCGATTATTTTTGCGACAGCTTTTACTTGGTAACGATGCATCAAGTAAGCAGGGACTAGAATCTTTTCTAATTCAGATAGAGGTGTACCTTCTTTTAAGGAATTAGGACCAATGTTTTGTAAGACTACTTTTCTAAGATCGCTTATTCTTTTCAGTTCTGCAATGGGATCATTACCATTGTCCCAAAGGTGTGCATGCGGATGCATAGAATCATCAGATCGTGCGTTTTGGTCTGTTATAAAAAGTAAACCATCTTTTTCGTTTTGCTTGATTAGTGATGTTAAGTATTCTGATTCACTTTGGTCTTTTGGGACTGAGCTATAGCCATAGATGACCGCACGTTTATCCCATTCTCCAATACCAACGGCATATGCATTGCTAAAATCTTTGGTATTATCTTTTATCTCTACGTAAGGATGAGGATAATCCATGACAGAAGCCCGGTCATTATAGGATGCTGCAAAATTATGGGCAAGACCAATGGTGTGACCAACTTCGTGAGCAGATAATTGCCGCAATCTTGCCAATGCCATTTCTAACATACGGGGATCGTCTGAAGATTCATCAAAATTCGAAATGATTCCTTCAGCAATCATATAATCTTGTCGAACTCTTAATGAGCCAAGCGATACATGTCCTTTGAGAATTTCACCGGTACGCGGATCACTTATAGATGACCCATACGACCAACCCCTGGTACTTCGATGCACCCATTGAATTACATTATATCTAATATCCATTGGATGAGCATCCTTTGGCATCCTTTTTACTTGAAATGCATCTTTATATCCAGCCGCTTCAAAAGCTTGATTCCACCAGGCGGCTCCTTCTAACAAGGCAGAACTAATAGGTTCTGGGCAACCTCTATCTAAGTAGTAAATAATTGGTTTGACTGGCTCACTTAAAATGTCATTAGGATTCGTTTTCTTCAATCTGTGTCTATAGATTGAACGTACAACTATATCTTCGTCAATTGGTTTGGCATAATCACTATACCGAGTATAGAAATATCCCGATTCGGGATGAAATGCTCTTGGAGTATAATTGCTATCCGGTAACTGTATGAAAGAGTGGTGTTGTCTTATGGTCAGTAAGGAGGGAATTACAGCGACATTTTTTACGAAGTCACCAGTTGGCTTGCCAGAGAAACTTATTATAGCCTCTAATTCTGTATTTTCTGGAAAATTCAATATCCCTTCTTGGTATAATGCGCTTTTGGTCTGGTCAACAGCATATTCACCTTGTTTTTTTTCTTTTAAACGAGATATTACATTGTGTGCATCTCGAAGAAGAAACTCCGTCAAATCTATAACGTATGCCTTGCCTTTTTTTTCAATTATTTCGAATCCCCAAAGAATAGATTGTGCAAAAGCCTCTTTGACAGCATTCGACTCATCTTGATTTTCGCTGATGGCACGATAACTGAAGTTTTGTGCTTGGAGTAATAATTTATTACCGGAGCGATAAAAATTCACTACATATTGGCCTCCCAATTGACCTCTATCTAGCCCAATATCATTGGATCCAAGGCCCGTAGTCAAACTATGAGCGTATAAAAATGACTCGCCGATTCGATTTTCAGGGACTTCCATAAGGATGTGTCCAGAAGTATCAATCCATTCTAGATCAAAGAATCCATTCTGCTTTTGAGAAAAGCAAAATATTGGCATTAATAAGAGAATAAATACTGTGATTACTGAATTCTTCATAAAGTACAATTTACTAAACAAGATTGATTTCATAACAAATTTTATCACGGATAGTCTTAAATAATTTCCAAGACTAAAGAAAACTAAATAGACTTATTGTTTAGTTGATTAAATCTAAAAGATTAATGTTATTTATGATCTGCGATCAATTCTAGAATGTACTCTCCATATTGGTCAAGTTTGGCTTTTCCAATTCCTGCAATACCCAATAACTCGGAGTCGTTGGTCGGGAGTGAAGAGGCGATTTGTTCCAGTGCTTTGTTATTCACAATAATATAGGCAGGAACATTTTTCTCCTTTGCCATTGAGTTTCTCCACTGTTTTAATTTAGAAAGTAGATCGACATCTAAATTTGAGGTATCGATGGCCTTTTTAGGTTCACCTTTACTGTTTGTTTGATATTTTTTATATTCTGTAAGGGTGACATCGCAATTTTCGTACAATACCATTTTGGATAGCGGTGTTGTTTTCAATTTAGAATAATCTGAAAAATCAATTTTGATAAAACCTTGATTAATCATTTGAGTAATATAATGGGCCCAATGAGCAGTCGGAGCCATCCTTCCGACACCAAATGTTTTAAGTTTATCCAACCCTAATTGGATTATTTCTTTTTTCTGAGAACCTCTTAGCAGATCTATTAGCAAAGTGAGGCCTATATTTTCATTGGCTCTTATAATGCCAGATAAAGCCATTTTGGTTAATGTTCGTCCATCGATGTATTGAGGAGGATTCTTGCAATTATCACAATGACCGCAAGGGTCAGATTTATATTCCCCGAAATAGGTCAATACAAAATTCGTCCTACAATTTTGAGCTGAAGCATATTGCCACATTCGATCAAGTTTGGCAGTTTGTACTTTTTTGAATTCTGTTGTTGCATCGCCTTCGTCAATAAATCTACGTAGATTTAGTATGTCTCCCCAACTATAGAATAAGATTGCTTTCGCTGGTTCTCCATCTCTTCCAGCACGACCTATTTCTTGATAGTAGCCCTCTAGATTTTTAGGCATGTTATAGTGGATGACCCAACGTATATTTGGTTTGTCGATCCCCATACCAAAAGCAATAGTTGCACATACCACTTGAATTTCATCGTTTTGGAATTTTAGCTGAATATCACTACGTTCTTTCGCTTCTAGTCTAGCGTGATAAAAAGCCGCATTGATACCATTGCTTTTTAGACGTTCTGCAACAGTTTCAGTAGATTTCCTACTTAGGCAATAGATGATCCCTGGTTCTTCCGAACGATGACTCAATAATTGTAAAATTTGTTCTATTCTCTTTTGACCGGCTCTCGCTTCGACTGAAATATTGGTTCGTTCAAAACTACTAATATAGGTTTTTGCATCCTTGAGTTTCAGCTGTTTTATGATGTCTTCTTGCGTCGTTGTATCTGCTGTTGCAGTCAAGGCTAGTGTAGGAATTTGGGGAAATTTTTCTTTTAAAATATTTAGCGCGACGTATTCTGGGCGAAAATCATTGCCCCAAACTGAAACACAATGTGCTTCGTCGACTGCAAAAAGGGAAATTTTCAATGTAGAAAAGTAGTGTATTAGGTTTCCTGAAAGTAATTTTTCAGGAGAAATATATAGCAACTTGATTGTGCCACTTTCTAGATCTCTGTAGATTTGATCTGTATCATTGTGACTAATATTACTATGTAGTGCCTCCGCTTTTACGCCCATTAATTTTAATGCAGATACCTGATCATTCATCAAAGCTATCAAGGGAGAAATTACGATGCAAACTCCTTCCTGTACGAGTGCTGGAATTTGATAGCATACAGACTTTCCTCCACCGGTAGGCATAATTACCAGGGCGTCTTTTTTCTCTAAGACGTGATTTATAATGGCCTCTTGTTGAAATCTAAAACTAGAATAACCAAACACTTTTTGAAGCGTCTCGTAGATGTCTTGATGCATGCAGTAAAGATATAAATTATTAATGTGCAGTTATCTATATACGTGATCCTTTCATTGAAAAGTAACCTTTTACAAGAATCCGACTAATTTTCTTCCTCTTAACGATAATTAAATATGATCTCTATAGCTCCCCCATTATTCTTATCTGAATAGCTAAAAACTTTTACATGATACTTAACATAGCTTAGGATCTCTTTTTGAAGCACTCCTTTTCCAATGCCATGAATGACTGTAATCGAGGATTTTCTTTCTTGGATCGCCTGTTCAAAATATTGCAAAAAAGATTTAAACTGATATTGCAGGGTAGATTCGTTGTAATTGGGTTCAAACTCAGGATTTAGTTTTTCTATGTGTAAGTCCAGCTGATCGGGTAGGATCATAAACGCTTTTATTTTAGCCTTTTGAATAGTGTCTTCATCTTCTAACTCTAAATCTATGGGTTGCGCTAGTTCACCTTCATCTACTATTCTAAGGTCATTTGCACCCGCTAACCACGTGTCCTTACCGACCTTTATTTTCGCTCTACCATCTGGATTTTTCCCCTCAAAAGTGCCTTTTAGTTGGGTGGATAGAATTTCTACAAGATCCCCGATCCATAGATCATCAATATTCATTTGAGTTTAGTTTAAATTCGTGGGTAAATTACGGGATTTCTGAGTAATTGATTGAATCTTTAATGTGAGTTGTAATTTTCATTCATAATGAATTGTTTCTTCTGAATTGGAATTGCAAAGATAAATTTTAGTATTATTCAATATATGCGGAGTATTTTTGCGTAACTTAACTTTAAATAATGCATCAAGCAGTTGAGGTATTACTTTCAAATAACCGATTTAATTATAAATTATGGCTTCTTTTTTTATATGTTCATTTTGCTCATCAGGCACATAAGGCACGGTTTTGCAAAAATGGTTTTTTTTCTAATCCTAATTACTATTTTGGATCTTGACTTTGATCAAGTTTCAGTAGTATACAAGAAAATAAATATTTAAATAAAAAGTAATTTTATCGAAATATTAAAATTGTATACATGGATGACCATTTGAGAGATTATTTAATAGATGAGTTATTCTTCTTATAAAATAGCCTAGAAACGGCATACTCAAATAGAAAGGGGTGTAGCCCCTTTGATAAATTAAATTATAAAGTAGCCCTGAAAGGGCGTAAACAATAAAATAACCATAGCCATATTTTGGGGAATAATAGAGTAATTGGATTACGCCCTATCAGGGTTTTTAATGTTGTGATAATTATACAATGGCTTTGCCATTACTTGAATGATAAAGCCCCTTCAGGGCAACTACAAATATTAATGTTCAAACTAAAAGTATAGCAAATTAACTTTGACAGAAATAATTGAAGACAATTAGCAGAATCTATCTACGTAAAAATATTCTTTACAAATTGATTTAGAAATCTGAAGCTCCCAATCGACTCGATGAGTTTGAAGCCATTCATCTACCCAAGAGACAATAAGCGATGTGAAAAATTACTCAAATCTCATTAATGAATCAGAAAAAAATAGGTCGGAAAGTTCGAAGTAGAAGTACCAAATTAATGTTTATACGAAATAAAGCAATCTCATTTTATAAATAGAACATTCAACATTCAA
>Ga0114956_1000746_pt1 | contig 24612 bp, 25 predicted proteins | sample MaitaG_FD_87304 | JGI IMG/M metagenome (GOLD analysis project Ga0114956, IMG submission 87304) | Marine algal microbial communities from Maine, USA - Maine_Asex2 metaG | ecosystem: Host-associated > Algae > Red algae > Unclassified | place: Maine, USA | collected 2015-01-05
ATTGTTATCTCTCACGATCGATGGTTTCTTGATCGTGTGGCAACCCACATACTTGCTTATGAAGACCCATCAGAGATTAACTTCTTTGAAGGTAACTATGCAGAGTATGAAGCTGATCGTCGAGAGCGGCTTGGCGAAGCTGCCAGTCAACCAAAACGCGTTCGATATAAAAAGTTGGCCGTGTAAAAGTGTCACTTGTGTTGTTAAACAAATTCGTTTTACTACCCAGATAAAATAACTATGCATACGCAAGAACAACTGGACGAGAAAGGCTTGAAAGTGACGCTGGTGGAGCATCCGCTGGTGCAACACAAGCTCACACTGATGCGGCAGAAATCTCAGCCGGTCACAGCATTTCGAAGTCTGCTTAGAGAAATATCGTGGCTTTTGTGTTTTGAAGTATGTCGCGACTTACCATTGCAAAAGAAGCACATTGAAACACCGGTTGAAGAAATGGATGCGCCGGTTTTAAAGGGTAAAAAACTTGCGTTCATTTCTATTTTAAGAGCAGGAAATGGTTTGCTCGATGGCATGCTCGATGTCATTCCGTCTGCACGAGTCGGCCACGTTGGACTCTATCGCGACCCGGAAACACTAGAGGCTGTCGAGTATTACTACAAGGTGCCGCACAGTATGGCTGAGCGGCTCATTGTTGTTGTTGACCCTATGCTGGCAACGGCCAATTCAGCAATTGCCGCAGTGCAAAAACTCAAAGATGGTGGCGCTGTAGACATGCGTTTTGTTTGTCTGATTTCAGCGCCTGAAGGTATAGCCGCGTTTAACAAAGCACACCCTGACGTACCCATAGTGACTGCTGCAGTCGACTCTCATTTAAATGATCATGGTTATATCGTGCCCGGGCTTGGCGATGCGGGCGATCGAATTTTTGGCACTAAGTAACGTCATTGACAATGGTACCCGGCAAGGTCGCAACCAGATGAGAAATCCCGACCCACAGTTTGACTACGTTATTGTCGGTGCAGGTTCAGCCGGGTGTGTGCTTGCAGCACGTCTAACGGAGAACCCTGATGTGCGTGTTGCATTACTTGAAGCGGGTGGGTCTGATCGAAGTATTCTGATACAGATGCCAACAGCCTTATCCATTCCGATGAATATGCCTCGCTATAACTGGGGTTTTGAATCAGAGCCCGAACCGTATCTGGATAACCGTCGAATGGATTGTCCACGTGGAAAAGTGCTCGGTGGCTCATCATCAATTAATGGAATGGTGTTTGTTCGCGGGCACCCATGCGATATCGATGCGTGGGATGCGGCCGGTGCAAACGGCTGGAACTACGCGTCGTGCCTGCCTTATTATAAGAAAATGGAAACCTGGATAGGTGGGTCTGATGATTACAGAGGTGGTAGTGGACCCCTGGCAGTTTGTGCTGGTAACGACATGCAGCTTAATCCGTTATACGAGAGTTTTATAGCCGCTGGAATCGAGGCCGGTTACCCCGCAACCAAAGATTACAACGGATTCCAGCAGGAAGGGTTTGGGCAAATGCACATGACGGTTAAGAACGGTGTGCGGTGGTCAACAGCCAATGCCTATTTAAAACCGGCCAAAGCTCGTCCAAACCTGACTGTCATTCCGGACACCCTGGTTGATCAGCTGATCTTCGATGGCAAGCGTGCCATTGGTGTGCGCTATCGTTCTGCTGGTCGACAAATGAAAGTATTCGCTGGTGTTGAAGTAATTTTGTCGGCGGGATCGATTGGTTCCCCGGGTATCTTGCAGCGCTCAGGCATTGGGCCTGCAAGTGTCCTGAAAGATGCTGGTGTGGATGTGCGCCTGGAGCATCCGGGTGTGGGTGAAAACCTGCAAGATCATCTTGAAGTTTATTTTCAATACCGTTGCAAACAACCAGTATCGTTGAACCGCAAACTGGGGATGTTGTCGAAGGGCATGATCGGTGCGCAATGGGTACTCAACAAGAGCGGGTTGGGTGCAACGAATCATTTTGAATCGTGTGCGTTCATCCGTTCTCGCGCCGGATTGAAATCGCCGAATATTCAGTATCACTTCTTACCGGGTGCTATGCGTTATGACGGTAGAGCAGCGTTTGCTGGCGATGGCTACCAGGTTCATGTCGGTCCCAACAATCCAAACAGCAGAGGCAGGCTTGCGATTACTTCTGCAGACCCTGTCAGCAAACCATCGATCTTGTTTAACTACCTGCAACACGAGCAGGATGTACAGGACTGGCGCGATACGATTAGGTTGACCAGAGAAGTGCTCGGTCAGGATGCCATGAGTGATTTTCGTGGTGATGAAATACAACCAGGTGCTGCTATTCAAAGCGATGAGCAAATTGATAGCTGGGTCAGAGAGAATGTTGAGAGCGCATATCACCCATCCTGTTCAGTGAAAATGGGTGCCAGCGAAGACAATATGGCTGTTCTTGATGAGCAGTGTCGAGTGCGAGGAATGCAATCACTGCGAGTAGTTGATTCGTCAATTTTTCCAAGCGTGACCAACGGCAACTTGAACGGACCAACCATCATGGTTGCGGAGCGGGCCGCCGATATTATCAAGGGTACTGTTTTGCCAGCGGATACCACCACACCGTTCTGGGTGGCAGATGATTGGGCTAATCTGCAACGCAATGCAGATGGTGGTGACAGCCATTGATTGGCAAAGTGATTTTGCCAATTAAATTGCAGGTCAGGGCTATTGCATCGCTACTGAACAAATCGGCAATAGCCCTGACTGGGCTTTATTAATTAGAAATAGTGTTTACTTATTTGGCCTGAATTTCGAGAAGCTCGACTTCAAATACCAGTGTTTCGCCCGGACCGATATTCTGGCCAGCTCCGCGATCGCCATAAGCAAGGTCGCTTGGAATAACAAAGCGGAATTTACTGCCAACGTTCATCAGCTGCAAACCTTCAGTCCAACCCGGGATAACGCCTTTTAAAGGAAATGATGCAGGCTCGCCGCGTGCTATTGAGCTGTCGAATTCTGTGCCGTCGATTAGTGTACCAACATAATGGACTGTAACGGTGTCATCGATTCCCGGTTTCGCGCCATCATCAGCTGAAGTTAGCACTTCATGCTGTAATCCAGAGTCGGTTACTTCGACACCATCGCGTTCAGAGTTGTCGCTGAGAAATTTTTCGCCATTCGCTTTGGCAGCTGCGGATTTTTCTGCCGCGGCTTTCATTTGCTGTTCGCGCATGATGTTTTGCGCTTCTTCCATACTGAGAGAGGTTTCGGCGCCATCTTTTTGGGCTTTCATGGCTTCGAGCAAAAGGTCGTAATCCAGATCACCGTAATTTTTTAATACGCGCTCACCAATGATCATGCCGAGACCATAGCTCAGTTTGTCTTGGTCGGATTCGAGAGCGGTATCTGCGGCAAAAACACTTTGTGAGAGTGCGCCAGCTAAGGCAATAGCCAGAAGCTGTTTTTTCATGTGATAGATCCTCTGAGGGGGTTAGTTAATGAAACATACCCGGATACTATGTCACAAATTATGCCGAAATTGGGGGTAAGCGTCCTGTAAGCGGTCGTGAGACTGGAAAATGACTCTATCGCAATAGTGTCTGCAGTAGCTCGCCTTCCTGACTGGAAAGTTCCATGGAACCTTCATTATTATCCAGCAACTCATAGGCATGGGTTGTCAGCATCTGATCTATTTGAGTTGCCATGTGTTTCGGAAAACTCGCAATAACATCGCGCTTGTGTCCTTCACAGTTAAACGACAGCACTTTTTTGATTCGCGTAACCGAAACAGTTGGGGGACTTGCGTTTCGCTCAAGACAGGCGTTCCAGCGTTGCATAGCGCTTCGTTGCAATTCCAGATCGGTGGGCTTTTTTTCTGTGGTGCTGCAGCCCGTCAGAGCCAGCATGACTAGTGTGACGGTGCACAAAGCACCTTGTTTGAAGCGGTACATGCTCTCTCCGGCGTTCTTTACAGAACGCTTACATCGATATGGTTATCTGGTCAGGGCCGTTGGAGCTCTTCATGGCTCCTTCTAGAAGACACTTTCGTATCTGTTATCGGTATCGACCGGCGTACCAGCCAGCCGTAAAATCCATTGTGTACCGAGTCACAGGAAGAAGGTTTTACCGTTGGGCACAATCTGTTTTTGAGAGCGTGTCGATGTTCAAGCGCTTGGAATTTGCGTGAATCGTTGAGAGCGCCAGAACCAGACGATCGCGAAAAGAGTCACAAGCAGCATGGGCAGAGCGAGTAGATTCACTGTTTGCCAGCCCCATAAATGGTGCACAGTTCCGGTGGTTAGCGCAGTTAGCGTCACAGTGCTAAATACAGCCAAATCGTTGATTCCTTGTGCGCGTGTTTTTTCAGACGGCTCGTAAGCGTCTGTGAGCAGTGTCGTGCCACCAACATAAAGAAAGTTCCAGGAAACGCCGAGTGTTATCAGTGCGATAACAAAATTTACAACATTAATCGGTGCAAAAAGATTGATTGCGATGCTGATAAATCCGAGCACAGCCCCGGTTAGCAGCACGGGCACTATCCCAATTCTTTTAATTAAGTGTCCGGTAAAAAATGAAGGCGCAAACATTGCGACTACGTGCCATTGAATGACGATAGCAGTTTCAGCAATCCCGTAGTGATGAGCCTGCATGGCCAATGGTGTGGACGACATTACAAAGTTCATTGCGCCATATCCGAGCATTTGGCAAATTACGGCTACCAGAAAAATCGGTTGAAAGACCATCTCCGCTACTGAACGTTCGGGTTTTTCAGTTCCGGATTGACCAGTAATCAACGTTGGCAAGTCGGCGAATGCAATGGTGCACATCGATAAAATGTATACACCCATGAGGATTGCAAACGGACCAGCAAAGGGGTATGAGCTGAATATACCGCTACTCCAGTTAGCCAGATTGGGTCCGATGAAAGCAGCGATGACGCCACCAGCCATAACCATTGAAATAGCTGTGCTTTTATTGACTGGGTTAACGATTTCGGCTGCAGTGAATCGGTAGTAGTTACCAAACCCATTGAAAATACCAAAACAGATGGTTGCGGCGCAGTAGCCGTAAAAGCTTGCGTGCAGAATCGACCAGATCGCCATGCTTGCTCCGACCAGGCCAATAGTACCCGCGAGTAAAAATCCAATTTTTCTGCCCCACTTTCCCATGATTGCCGATGCTGGCAAGCTTGTGCACATGATGGCAAAGAACTGCAGCGCCAATGGCAGCGTTGTCAGTCGTTTGTCCGGAGCTAGTTCAAAACCTATGAGCGCTGATACCGTTATCAGCATGGATGCGCCAACAAACATGTACGCATTGCAAAGGGACAGCAAATAGATGGTTAATGGCAGTCGTTCAGTGCGGGTGTTCATTGATTTGCGATTGCCTTAAGCCTTTTATCCACGAGAATGTCGTTTGTTACGAGCTGCTTTGCGGGCGGCCTTTTTAGCTTCTTTCTTAACCGCACGTTGTTCACGAGTGATTTCAACTTCCTCCGTCTCAGTAAGCTTCATTGCAGGATTTTCCAGGGTTATTCGTCCTAACTGACCACTTCTGAATTCTGTTAGCAATAAGCGCCCAGCTCGATCAAAGTCGACCAGCCCACCGCCACCAATACAGCCACGTAAGCGGCCTATTGCTTCAAGTGTTCCAATACTATCCTCAAGCGGAAGCTGCGCATTGTATCGTTGTTGCAGTTGCTGTGGGTAGTGGATGCAAAGGTAGTCAAGCAAATGTGCTGCAACGTCAGCGCTGTCCATCGCGGTATCGCGAATGGCTCCGGTAGCTGCTAATCGGTAGCCACTGTGAGGGTTATCCAGGTTTGGCCAAAGCACACCGGGTGTGTCTCGAAGAACCCAGTGATCACTTAGCACAATATGTTGTTGCCGCTTTGTTATAGCTGGTTCATTGCCGGTTTTTGCCACACTTCGTCCGCTGAGTAAATTAATCAGTGTTGATTTTCCTACGTTGGGTATACCGACTACCATCACAACGAAGGGATTCACTCTGGACGAGGAGGATGTAACCATAGTTTTTAACAACGGTTGAATCGCTTTGATACTCGCTGCATCGTTTGAACTAATACTAATAGACTTACTGGTATTTGATTCGTATTCCTGCAACCAGACTTTGGTATTTTCATGGTCGGCTAAATCAGATTTGCTCAGCACTTTCAAGCATGGCTTGTTACCGCGCAGCGTTTCAAGCATGGGATTTTCACTGCTAAACGGTATGCGTGCATCGAGCACTTCGAGTATGACATCGGTATCGGGTAACACCTGCGCCATCTCTTTGCGCGCTTTGTGCATGTGGCCTGGATACCATTGGATAGCCATTGACCTTAGTCTCCGCTGGAATGTTTGTTGGTGGCAAGTACCACGCGATCGGGCTCAATGCTGATAATGCGTTTTTTGTATAGTGACGCAAGTGCACGCTTGAAATTTTTTTTGCTTACCCCAAACGTGTCGTAAATGGCTTCAGGAGGACTCTTGTCTGTTAGCATGGATACGCCGTGATTCTGATTTAAATACTGCAAAATCTCAAGGCTAAGGCTGTCTTTCAATTGATCGCTGGGCGGTTGTAATGCCAGATCAATTCGGTGATCGGGTCGTAAGCGTTTTACAAATCCATCGATGCGCTGGCCGACTTTAACGTTACTGAATACTTCATCTTTGTAGAGTAGACCAATAGCACGATTGTTAACCACGGCTTTGAATCCGAGGTCGGTGCGTTGATAGACGAGCAGAGATACTGCCTGCCACGCCCTGAAGTTGTCATCGGTTTCAGGAAGATGTTTGTCCAGTCGACTACTTGCAGCCAGCCTGCCGCTATTGTCGATGTAAATCAAAACGCATTCTTTAGAGCCTTCGTGAACCGGGCGTCGCTGTTCACTGAATGGCAGGAATAAATCCTTGGCAATACCCCATTCGAGAAAAGCACCCAGGTCGGTAACTGATCGTACTTTCAGGCAAGCGCATTCACCTGCCGCAGCCACGGGATTGGCGGTAGTGGCAACAGCATTGGCATTGGTGTCTGAGTAAATAAAAACACGCACAGTATCGCCTGGTTTTGACTGCGAGCTTTCCACGAATGGCAGAGGAATTTCACCCGCGTCGGCATGTTCGAGCCAGATTGTGTCTGGATCGGTTCTCGAAACGCGAAGATCGTGGCTATGTCCGATAATCATGGGTGCACAAAGGGCGGGACTCAACGTACTATTGTAATCTTATGCATACATTTATGTATGCTCATTATCGCTTGCGAAGGTAGCCCTAGACACCCGCACCAGCATGACAGACCAAATTTGTGACCGATAGCACCACCAGAGAGATCATTCTTGCACCGATGGAAGGTGTGATTGATGCACCAATGCGTGCGCGGCTAACCAGTATTGGCGGGTACTCGCGTTGTGTCACTGAGTTTATCCGGGTAACCAATGTGTTGTTGCCAGAGCGCGTTTTTTTCCGGTTCTGTCCGGAGCTATCAGGTAACGGGTGTACGCCTGTCGGTACGCCAGTTTATGTACAACTTCTGGGAAGCGATGCAGCTGCTTTAGTGTTGAATGCGAATCGTGCAGTGCAGCTAGGGGCACCGGGTATTGATCTGAATTTTGGCTGTCCAGCGAAAACAGTGAATAACAGCATGGGCGGATCGATTCTTTTGCGAGAGCCTGCCACAGTCATTGGCATTGTCAGGGCTGTGCGTGATGCGGTTCCTGAGAATATTCCGGTAACCGCGAAAATCCGGTTAGGGTATGAAAACAGTGATGCTCTGGCCGAGATTGTTGGCGGCATACACGAGGTTGGCGTAACGCAATTGGCTATTCACGCCAGAACTAAATTTGATGGATACAAGCCACCTGCTTATTGGGATTGTGTGAGCGGTGTGATGAATGCCGATCGTGATCGGAGCACCATTATTAATGGTGAAATCTGGACGGTTGCTGATAGCCGCGAAGCGTTAAACCGGAGTATGTGTAAACACCTTATGCTGGGACGCGGTGCTCTGTCAGCGCCAGATCTTGCATTGCGCATTCATCAGGATAATCACACGGCTATGCCCATGCCATGGGTACAACTGGTCGACGAGGTGCTCGACCAGTTTTTATGCAGTGATCGCCAAAGTCAGAGACACATAGGCAATAGAACCAAGCAGTGGCTTGCTTATCTAAAGCGTACCTACCCACAGGCTAATCAGTTGTTTCAGAGAATTCGTACTTTGCATGACGCTGTTCAGATTGAAGCAGCGTTTGAGGCTCACAAACAGATTGACCTGGCTCAAAATAGTGTTTGTGAAAGTGTGACTATTGAAGCCGTTGCTAGCCATTAACCGATCGTCCAACCATACATCCGAACTTTGCATTGTTCTGAACGTTAAAGGAAGGTCTGTCTCTGGCTATACCGCTAATGGTATCTGCCATTTTGTCAATCCAGTTGCTGGCGTAAAGGCGTTGGTCGTGACTGAGGGATCGTACAAAGTCATATCCGAAACCGCGCCATAGTCTGCGATTGGCTTGCCATTCTTCGTTATGGGCTTTTTCCAGCAGTGTCCAAAGTTTATTAATCTGCTTTTCCATTCGTTGCGAATAGTCGGTTGCCTCTTGTCGACGAGCAATGATAAAAAGATCTCGCGCCCACTTGTCGACCTGCTTATAATACTGCCGCCGCAAACTAATTTGCTCAGACATGGTTTTATCCAGCATGCGCTTTTGCGTAGTGTTGAAATCAAAACCAATGCGTCCAGCCCATTTCACAACATTGTCGACCCTTTTTTCGCGACGTTGCTCTGGTGTGTCTGCCAAGTATTTGTTGAAATTCTTTTTGCGTTCACTGGCAAAACGTCGTTCGATGAAATCGACCTGTGCATCGGTGAGCGTTTGCATCAGATCGAACGAAAAATTGACTGGGTGGCATGTGCGCGCCGATTGTGAGAACAGCTCAGCTGTATCTATCCAGTTGTTGACATCAGCTCTGGTTGTTTTATCCCGAACCCTGATGGTCGATTGAATGCTGTCCAGTAATGCTGCGTACTTTGGCAATTCTTCCTGACGGTGCCAGACATGAAATGTACCCACCCGGATTTCGAAGTGGGCGATCTGCTCTTCATTCCACTTTGCCAGCTTGTGGAATTCACCACGCATCTGATCATCGAGTCGATTGTAGAGCGGAGCGACGATTAATTTACTGTTGGTGCAGCCTGCAATAAGTATCAGCAGAATTGCTGAAACCGTTATTTTCATCAGTTTCACTTTACTGCTCGCCTGATTCGCTGACGTTGTTCGAGCATATCTTGAATATTCGTCACGAGATCGACGCTGATTGTGTTCAATTGTTATCATGAGTAACCAAGTTTAACGCCCATTAAAGTCATTTTTTAGGACAAGATGCGCCAACATCATGACAACGGAGAAAACATGTCCGATAGCACTGCCGGTCCGGGGACAGTCATTGCCTTTCACTACGACCTTTATGATGAGTCCAGCGAGAAAATCGAGTCTTCCGACGAGGGTGACCCGTTACTGTTTCTGTACGGACAAAACACTATACTGGCTTCGTTGCAGGAAGCATTCCTGAACAAGCGTTCAGGTGAGGACTTCTCTGTTACCTTACCGGCAGGACAGGCTTATGGGCGATATTATCCGGACCGGATGCAGCGCATCCCGATAAAGCAAATTGATGGTGGAAAGAAACAAAAGTTTCGTGTTGGTCAGGTAATTAACCTGCAGGGTGAACGCGGTGGTTCGCCCGGCACAATTGTCAAAGTAGGTAAATTCAACCTCGATATCGACGCTAACCACCCGTTAGCTGGAAAAGACCTTACATTTGATGTGAAAATAGTGTCTGTGCGCGATGCATCGGATGAAGAAAAAGCTCACGGCCATGCCCACGGACCGGGTGGGCATCAGCATTGATGTAATATGGGCGCTTAAGTGCTTGTAACGCCACAAGTGTCGTGCTTAGTGGGCATGTCTGCCGTCAGGAATTTTTATCGCACGCCAGGAAATTTTTGCAGTTGTAAAGCTGCCGGATTAAGGATGTTAACAATGAATTGGACTATCTTGCGAGTTGTACTAGTCAGCGCATTAGCCACGGTGCTTATCAGCGGTTGTACCGTGAACCCTGTAACCGGAAAAAAAGATCTTCTTTTTGTTGGTGAAGACTGGGAGCTCAATGTTGGCAAACAAAATTACTTACCACTTCGACAATCTCAAGGTGGTGATTACACGGCTGACCCTGGAGTTGAAAAATACGTACAACAAGTTGGTCAGAAGCTCGCCTTACATAGCGATCGAAAGCTACCCTACGAATTCCACGTTATCAACGATTCAGTTCCCAATGCCTGGGCGTTACCGGGTGGGAAAATATCAATCAATCGTGGCTTGCTTATGGAACTCAACAGTGAAGCTGAGTTAAGCGCCGTACTAGCGCATGAAATTGTGCACTCTGCAGCCAAGCATGGTGCACGTGGGCAGTCTCGAGCAGTCTTGCTTCAAGGTGCGGTAATGGCTGCAACCATTGCAGGAAGCCGTGAGGGTTATGGACAAGCAGCGCAAGTTGGTTCGTCGCTTGCCGCACAGCTGGCTAACCAGAAATACGGGCGCGCAGCAGAACTCGAATCAGACCTGTACGGTATGCGTTACATGTCGAAGGCGGGTTACGACCCGCAGGGTGCAGTCGATTTGCAGCAAACGTTCGTACGATTATCTGAAGGACGTCGGAGTGACTTTATTACTGGCCTTTTTGCCAGTCACCCACCGTCTCAAGAGCGGGTTCAGAAAAACAAGGAGACCGCTGCCAGATTACCAGCTGGTGGTGATACTGGAAAAGCACGTTACGACAAAGCGATGGGTCGATTGAAAAAAACCGCTCCTGCATACGAGATGTTTGCCAAAGCGCAAAAAGCGCTACAAGATAACAAGATTCAAAGTGCGGTCGATCTAGCTAAACAAGCTATTCGAATTGAATCCAGAGAAGGCCACTTCCAATCCTTTCTTGGTGATATTTCCATAAAGACCAATAACTACAAAGCCGCCAAAAGTTATTTCAACAAAGCAATCAAACTGAATCCGAATTTTTATTACTATCGTGTCCGTCGTGGAGAAGTGCATCAGAAAAATGGGGATATAAAGGCTGCTCGAGCTGACTATGAAGCAAGCATGAAGTTATTGCCTAGTGCTGAGGCACAATATGGGCTTGGCATTATTGAAAGAGATGCTGGCAACATAACAGCGGCGAAGGAGATGTTGTCAGGAGCAGCGCGCTCGAAAACTCCGGTTGGTGAAAAGGCAACCGATGCTTTGCTCGCGCTGGACCTTGGTGATAATCCTCAAACCTATTTGACTGTCAATCGTGGCCTGTCCAGTAAAGGCACGTTTTCTTTTCAACTGATTAACAATACATCGCGGCCGCTTACGGGTATCAAGCTTGGAGTGACCATGGCAGATGGCTCTCAGTCAACGTCGAATATCAGCGGCACGCTTGCTGTCGGAGAGACAAAACTGATTGATACTGGTCGGAGAATGACTAAAGACCAGGCCAATGCGATCAGAGTTCAAGTGCTTGATGTAAGCGTTAAGAATTAATCTAATCCGACAAGCAAATCAAATGGGTCTAAGTACGAAGGCATGGTCTCTGCCGCTTATCATCAGCATAGCCTTCGCCGGTGCAATGACGACCAGTAACGCACACGCAGATGTCGTGGGTGACTTACTTGGCAACCAACTGGTTTGTACTCTGGCGGAAGGTGAGCGTGCGTCAATGGATATAGCGCCGTTGTTTCAAGTTGTCGATGGTCAGTGTAATGCCGTAACTCCGGATGGGGATGCTGGTAGCTGGTTTAGCGATAATCAATGCGTTAATCCGGTTACGTATGCCCGCACGAACATGCAGAACTATTGTCTGGCAGCCAGTGATCGACAAATCCTGGGCAATGGCGTCAACATTCGCGCAGACTCGTGGACGTTAACACCGGGTAATCAGATTGATTTTGGTTCACGATCGCTCGATGGCGTGAGTCAGCCTTATATGCAAAGACTCGTGTACCGTCGTGTTCAAACACCGCGTGGTCGTTGTGATCTGGAAATGCGCGTATACAAAAGTCATCCGGCTGCAACTGGTCAGCGCTCCATGATTGCTTTACACGGTGGCAGTTGGACCAGCCGTACGTTTGGTTTTCTTGGTCTTGAACTGACCGCCCCTCACTACGTAAATAAAGGCTTCGTTGTTTATGCGCCGTTTTATCGATTGCTGGACAACACCGATTCGAGTGCTGCTTGTAATCAGGCTGATTTCAATGACATCATTGAAGATGCTGATTTTGCACTTGACTGGGTTCTCGATAATGCGTCGCGTTTTGGCAGTGGTGGTGCACCCGTAGCGTTTGGCCAATCTGCTGGTGGGCACTTGGCTCTATCGTTAGCCGTTAATCGACCAACGGCAGTCAGTGGTGCTGTATTAATGTATCCGCCGACAGATTTCACCGATTTTCTACAACGTGTGCAATCGGGTGCATACACTAATCCACAAGGCCTGAGCATTCTGGAACGTGTGGTCGGAACGAGTGCACAGCAGGCTGATCTGTCGCTGCCACTGGTTGGCGAAAACAGTTTTCCGCTTAGAGTTGCAAATGAAGCTGGTAGCTGGCCACCAATGTTAATTGTGCAAGGGTCTGCTGATGAGCTGGTAGAGGCTCGCCAATCAGTCAGGCTGTGCGATGCGCTTGCTGGTCGTGTTTTGGCGGAGGTGAGTCAAGAGGTTGGTGATGCCGCTGAACTGCGCGACGTCATTCAATGTGGCAATCAGTCTGCACCGGCATCACAACTTCATTTGATCAAACAGGGAAAGCATGCACTCGACGTTTGCATCAATGAAAATATTCCTGATCTTTGTCAGTCAGGCAATGCAGCTAGTCGCTCGTTGGTTTCACAATCAATCAGTGATGCAGTGAGTTTTTCAGTAGCGGCGCATCAATCTGCCCTAAACAGCGCGAATGCAAATTCAGGATCTGAAGGTGATGATGGAATTCCAACCGGGAGTGATTCAGAAACCGGTACGACTGCGACGGTGTCCACTGGTGGCGGCGGCGTTACTGTTTTTTTCCTGCTGCTCTTGCCTTGGTTAGTACCAAAGCGCCGCAAGACTCTGCATTGAAACCACGCCGTAATCGGTTTGTTCGGGCCAGGTAAACGTTCCGTTCACATCCAGATGAACGGTAACGACGCCGGCTCGTTTGCCAGCTTCCAGATCGAACCAGTGATCGCCAACCATTACGGCTGTGGATGCATCTGCAGACCATCTTGATAGCAGAAGTTCTATGCCATCGGGGTTAGGTTTTGGTCTGCAGCAATCACGACTTATGATATTTTCTGAAGTGAAAAAATGATCCAGATTGCACGCGGCCAGGGTTGCCCTGGCAATCCCGTGTCCGTTTCTGGTAACGATGCCAAGCTGGCAATTGTTTTTCTGCAACAACGATAAAAGTTCTTCACTATGCGGATGCGCCGTCGCTTTACTGGCAATTTTATATTCCAGCTTATCCAGTTTTTGATTTATGAGATTAGCTTCTTTTTCTGGTAACTCAGCAATCGATTCAAGAATAGGCTTCCCTGCGGGTAGTTTCAACTCGGCACGAATTGCGTCGAAGTCGTGAATACCGTGGGTCAGGGTGCCATCCATATCGAATAGCCAGTGTTTTTTTGAGCGAAGTGTTTCGATGTTTAAGCCCTTGAGAAGAATATTCTTATGCTTTTATCGTGCTTGTGCGTTTATCGTACGTGAATATTATCCAGCATAGCGAGAATATCGTCTCGGTTTTTCGATGCGAGTGACATTGAGTTAATTTCATCATCAACAATTCGCGTTGCATCTGCCAGCAACTCTTTTCCAGCGTCGGTGAGTGTAGCGAGACTTCTTCTAGCGTCACGTTCGCTTTTTTCGGTGTGTACGTAGCCTATTTTTTCCAATGGTTTTAACGCTCGAGTTATTGCTGATGGTGTGAGGTTTACTGCATCAGCCAAGTCAACACGCGTAGCAGAGCCGTTGTACCTGGCCTGCAGTTCATTGAGCAGGTGGTATTCGGTAAAGCTTACACCCTTGGTGCAGGCTAGCGAGCGATCAAGTTTACGTTCGATATAAGAGGCCGCTTTAAGCAGTGCAAAGACGATCTGGGTGTCTGGTTGGGTCATGACTGAGCGTGGATAGTTTCTAGTTAAACTGAGTATGCATGAATAATACCTGATTAATCAAGTATTATTCATGCATGGCCAAGATTATCTATCAGCCTTTTTTTGGAATTTAATATGAAATCGCTATATAATAATATGAGAATATAGTATTTTAATGTATAGCGATAATATAGGGTCGATATGAAAATCAGTGGCAAAGTCAAAGAACAAACCCGCATTCGATTGTTGGAGGCAGCAGTTGATGTCATTTCAGAGAAAGGCTTTGAAAAAGCCACGATGCGCGGTATAGCCAAGCAGGCTGATGTAGCTGATGCCACTATCTACAACTATTTTGCGACCAAAGATAAGTTGTTATATGGCTACTGCGAGTATGTTCAGCAGCAGGTCATGGCTGAGTTAAAAGGTATAGATGACTTTCATGAATACTCTTTACAAGAGCAACTGCATGAGTTGGTTGAAACAGAGCTGCGCCTTTGGTTGCCGGCTCGTGAATTTTTACAGGTGGTTTTTGCGCAAACCTACGCTGCGCCGAACGTTGGGCATGAATTGCTTGCTGATAGCAAGACCCTGCTAAAAACCATAGTTATAGAACTCATTGATGCATCGATAGAGGCTGGGGAGATGCCCGAGCAGCCGTACCAGGACTTACTGCCTACACTATTCTGGGATTATCAAACGGCCATTCTGGCTTATTGGCTAAAGGACACTTCCGATGGCTTCGCTAACACCACCAAGCTGGTTGATCAAAGTACTGAAATTATTGCGCAACTTCTGATTGGCGGTGTGATTGGTAAAACACTGGATATGTTCTCGTTCATGTTCAGAACGCATGTACTTCAACATATGAACAGCCTTGACATGATATTCCAGCAACCTGAGTTGGTGGCTGCTAAACGCCGATTTATGGAGGGCGAAAAATGAGTAAGCTGCCAAGTTCACAACTCTCCAGAGCCGGTGTTGTCGGTTCAACGGCCGTAAAGCTTGGTGTTGGCAAACTTAAAAGCAAAGTAAAGCGGCCGTTTCTGGATGATAGTGCCAAGTTGGTTGAGCAGTCCAGACAAGATGATGATGAAGCAGAGCTATTGTTCAATGCGGTTACGCAATTGCGTGGTACCGCCGTCAAATTAGCGCAAATGCTGGGTATGGAATCAGATCTGCTTCCTGAACGCGTCAGAACGGAATTAGCCAGGTCTTATCATCAGGTACCGCCGCTAAATCGAGTGCTCGTTAGAAAGGTTGTTCAGGAGGAGTTGGGCGCGCCGCCAAATAAACTGTTTGAAGAGTTCGATTCTGAGGCTTTGGCTGCGGCTAGTCTAGGTCAGGTTCATCGCGCGAAGCTTCACGATGGTACGAACGTCGCCGTGAAAATTCAGTACCCCGGCATTCATGTATCGATTGATAGTGACATGAAGTTGCTTTCAAAACTGTCGACAAACGGCATGCGGCTGTTACCAAAACACCGGCAACCCAACAAGGATGTTCTGGAAAAAACCATACAGGAAGTTGGTTCCAGGTTGCGTGAAGAGACCGATTATCTGCTCGAAGCAGAGCACACGCGCTGGTTCAGGAAAAATCTTAATATTGACGGTATTGAAGTACCAAAAGTGTTTGACGAATTTTCTTCGGTGCGCGTTATCACAACGCAGATGCTTGGTGGCCTGCATCTTGATCAATGGCTGGCAACGAGTCCTTCACAGCAACAGCGTGATCGAGCTGCACAACTAATCTATGATTTATTTTTTCACTCCGCCATGGAGTTGGGCCGTGTACATGCCGACCCGAACCCGGGCAATTTTTTATACAAAGATAATGGTGACATTGGTTTGATTGATTTTGGGTGTATGAAAAAGCTGAATCAGCGTTTTGTCGACAATATGCCAGCTTTGTTGCATGCTTTTTACTTAAATGATTTTGATGAAATATTCAAAGCTTACGCTGCGCTGGGAACTACGATCAAGACGGACACCAGACTGGACTACGAATCTGTATTACGACCGTTTGGTGAATGGCTCTCTAAACCTGTGCAAGAGAATTATTTTGATTTTAAGAAAAACAATACGTATACCAACTCTGGTCGTGAATTCATGCATGAGTTGGCGAAACTACCCAGCCTGGAAACGATAGACGAAGATTTTATATTCTTTGATAGAACCATGTACGGGATGTTCAAGATATTTGAACGTTTAGAAGCGAAGGTTTACATGCGAGATAGTTGGGAGAAACTGTGGAGTGCATGATGAACTACCTGATTACTAATCGTTCGCTGCGAATTTCATTCTCGTGAATGTTTATTTGTTAGTCGGTTCAATATTAACAGCGATCGCTGCATTGCTTCATGTTGGATGTATCTACTTTGGTGCTCCTTGGTATCGGTTTTTTGGGGCAGGTGACAAGTTTGGAGACCTTGCTGAGAGTGGCAGCCCGGTTCCAGCTCTGGTTACATCAGTCATTGTAGTTGTGCTTGTAATTTGGTCTGCATATGCACTTTCAGGCGCTGGAATAATTGCACCGTTGCCGTATTTACGGCCAATACTGATTATTATTACTGCGATATTTCTTTTGCGTGGTTTCGTTGGGCTGATACTCGTTGTATTTCCGGTAGCTGGGAATAGTCCGCTATTTTGGCTTTGGAGCTCGGTAATCTGCCTTTTTATTGGCGGAGTACATCTAATGGGAGTAATGAAATGAAATTGTTTTCTGCTGTTCGTGCTTGTGAGCTACCTGTACAGAGCATGCTTTCCAATCGCATCCAGCCCAATGACTTTGTCGATTGCTATCGTGTGAAAGCAAGTATCGCCCCGCGCCCCGCTGCACAAATTATCGCAAACTTTCCAGGCTGGGCTGACTTCTTACTGAAAATACGCCGTTGGGTGACAAGTCCGTTTGGACTGTCGCAGGACGGGCCTGACGCGGCTAACAAGATAGGTGTTTTTAGCGACGTGGGTTCACCCTCACAATATTGGTGGTCGTCTGTATTTGCGTTGTATTGTGCCTTTTCATATTCTTATAGCTCGTGAAGCACTTTTGCGAGTTAAACGTGGTTCAGGAGATGCAGAACAGTAAAATACTACTGACCAATTTGTTAGAAACTATCGCAGTTGGTGTTTCGTTCATGTTGCCTTTATTTTTATGATACGTGAATAGAGCCACTCAGGTAATTCACCGCGTGGCCAGTGAGCAGCACGCGATCCTCATGGACTTCACAAAGTATATCGCCTCCACGCTGTGAAATTTGTCGAGCTTCCAACTGTTGTTTACCAAGAACACGCGACCAATACGGGGCAAGCAGGCAATGGGCTGAACCAGTAACAGGGTCTTCGTTAATGCCGAAATTGGGTGCGAAGTAACGCGATACGAAATCACATACATTACCTTTAGCGGTTGCTATCACTCCACGGCTACTCAAGGTTTTGAACAAAGTTAAGTCAGGCTCTAGAGCAGCAACTTCATCTTCTGACTCGAAGAGCGCAAGAAAATCTATCTGATCGGCAGAGTAGTGTCCATACATTATTCTTGCAGGAGTGCTTCTCAGTGCCGCACCAACGGCTTGTGCATGTGAATGATTGGATACCGAAACAGGTACAACCGGAAAAGACATGGTTAATGCACCGTCTTGCCCAGGTTCAACACTCAACATTCCCGATTCACGCGTTTTGAACTTAAATACGTCATCGGTGCATCCCAATTGGGTGAGAAGCACATGCGCAGCTGCAAGGGTTGCATGACCACATAAAGCTACCTCTTCAGTAGGTGTAAACCATCGAAGCTCCCAGCTGTCAGTATCGGCTACTAGGTACGCGGTTTCTGCCAAATTATTTTCTGCAGCGATTGATCGTAAAACCTCATTATCAAGCCAGCGATCCAGTATTACAACTGCAGCCGGATTGCCACCAAACAGTTTTTTGGTAAATGCGTCGACTTGATAAATGTTCAACATAGTCGCTTCACTCCAGACATTGAAGTGATGACATTACGTGGCCGGCCATTTAGCGATCAGTACCAGCTAGATACGTTACCTAGCACCACCGGAGAAAACTTTTGCATTGCCAGTGCTGAGAAACTCGCTCATTCTGGGTACTGGTGGGTGTGCTTCTCTACCCACATCAGACATGGCTAAGCCGGTTGTTTAGCTTCAATGTAGTGACATTGAAACTGTGCTTTCTACATATGGCGACGAGAAATACCAAATAGAATTTTTCAACTCCAGAGAAGACACTTTGGATTTGTTCTGGATAAACTATGACATTGATGAAGAACTAAAGCACACTCTGCTACCTAAAAGTCGATACGGTACGACGACCTATATTACTCATCCAGTATTACTCATCCATGGGTTGTTCGAGAAAAATCTGATCAATGCCTGGGCTTGTATAATAGTGGCTCAACGGTAGAGGTTGAGATCAGATAAAGGCCATGTAAAATTGAAGCTAAGTTAGAACAAGCCTATATAGAAACAGACTGTGCCGATAGCTTGATATTTAGTTGAAAACTGCCTTCGTTAACAAGCCAGCGTCTAATCGTATATTCACGAGTGCCACTTTTGTGCATAGGGTCAGCATCGGCCATAGTAATGGCCGATTGCAATGATTCTGCGCGGTAGATAATCATACCAACGCCTTCCATCAATTCACCTGTCAAATCAGACAGCGGCCCGGCCATAACCAGGTTTCCCAGCTGTTCCATTTTGCTTTGGTACTCTAAATGAGCGGGCAGGTTCGCTTGCAGATTTTCGGGTTTAACCGGTGTGGTGACAATGGCGTACATCTCACAAGCCAATGAGCCACGTTCTTGAGCGGCACTTTTATATTCTGACCAGGCTGGCATTTAGTTGTCCATGGATTAGCGGATGCGTTATTGATCGCATGTTAACGACAAACTGCTTGAGCGTAAACTGCGGAATCGGTTGCAAGTTTTAAATCGCAGATATCTGACGACAGACCAAACCACAACACACATTCAGGGCAACACGCTTTGTAGGAAATCACTAAAAACAGCCAGAAGTCGGCGGAAATCTCGATATTACTTGACATAGTAGAGAAAAATCGTCATAAATGCGAGCTAATCAGAGACGAATTGGCGGCCCGGCTACGGGCTCGGAAGAAGGCAAGATGGCACTGACTGGTGAGGAACTTGAACGGGCTCGCGCCGAAGCGCAAGAACACTATCGCGAGTTGCGCGCGAGGAAATCAGCACTTGATGATGACTCGATCGACTTGATTCTGCGTGGTGCGCGATCACACTATGCCTGGCGCCCTGATCCTGTTCCAGAAGACACATTGAGATCGTTATACGAAATCACTGCCTCCGGTCCAACCAGCATGAACACTTGCCCGGCGCGGTATGTATTCGTGACTTCAAAAGAAGGCAAAGAACGATTGGCAAAGTCGTTAAAAGATAAAAATGTAGATAAAATGATGGGAGCGCCAGTCACTGCTATCATTGCCTACGATCTTGACTTCTGGACGAAGTTGCCATTGTTGTTCCCTCATGAAGATCGCCGTCCGTTCTTTGAGGGTAAGACTCAATACATAGAAGATACCGCGTTTCGTAACTCAACTTTGCAGGGTGGGTACTTTATGATAGCCGCGCGCGCTTTGGGTCTTGATGTCGGAGCCATGTCTGGCTTTTCCAATCAAATCGTCGATGAAGAATTTTTTGCAGATAAGAACTGGAAGTCCAATTTTCTGTGCAACTTGGGGTTTGCTGATGAGTCAGCGCTATTTCAAAAGCTGCCGAGGTTCGCATTCGAAGATGTGTGCAGCTTCCTTTAACCTGTCGCACGAGCCTGTAACCCATATCAATCATTAGGAGACAATGTGAGCTCACAACCCAAGGCAGTTCTCAGAGCAGTTGCTGAATGCCCATCACACTCGCTTGCCAATGTCTCAGTACGCGATCTATCGTTTAGTATTGATGAGCCTGTGGAACGTGGTGGCACAAACACCGGACCCACACCAACTGACACGGCCGTATCTGCTCTTATCGGGTGCACCAATGTGATTGCTCACAAGTGCGCAAATAAGTTGGGAGTTGATATAGGTCACTTGTCAATTGATGCTAAGTGCTATTTTAATCGTGGTGGTGTCACTTTGGCCGAAGAGGTCGAGGTGCCATTCGAAAAAATTGTATTGAGTGTAAAGTCAGACAGCGCACAGCTCACACAAGATCAGCTTGATCAGGTTGCCAGTGAAACTGGAAAGTTTTGTCCATTGGCTAAGCTGTTCTTGAACGCAGGAACTGAAATAGAACAGACATGGCAGCTCGCTTAAGCGACGGACCATCTGGTAACAACTGTCTGGCAAGCACGGTCCAGTAAGAGCAGGTCAGTAATATAGAACTTACTTAAAATTCAATGACCAAATAACGGCAAAGAACTACAAGAACCATTAGAACTGGCATTTTATAGAACTAGTATCCAACACGAGAGGTATTAAAATGAAACACCTGGTTAAATGTATTGCTACCGCCTCGGTAGTCGTCACGATTGCAATCGCGTCTACGCCTGTTTATTCAGCGGAGAAAATTAAAGCCGTCGTTATTGACGGATACCCGGCCAAAGCCATGTGGGTTAAGGAATTCACTGATTTTTTTATTCCAGAAGTAGATAAAAGACTCGCCGAGTCTGGCAACTACGAAATGGATTGGCAAGAGAGCTATGGCGGGGCCATCGTTAAGCCAAAAGGCGTGCTCGAAGGGGTGAAGCTGGGTCTGGGAGATATTGGTATTGTCACCACTATTTTTCACAACTCAAAATTACCCAGTCAGGCTCTGGCTGCAGTGACTCCATTTGTGGCGGCTGATTCACGAGCCGTAGCAAAAGCGGTTGATGAAATTGCAAAAGAATTCCCGACCATGCAAAAAGAGTTTGAAAAGCAAAATCAGGTTTATCTTGCAACTGGAGTTGTTCTCGATACCTATCAAGTATTTAGTAGTAATGAGGTGAGTTCAATCAAGGACCTTGAAGGAAGTAAAGTTGCTGGCGCAGGTATGAACATGCGTTATCTGGAAGGTATTGAAGGCGCAGCCGGTGTGCGCGGTGGTCTGACTGACTTCTACAATATGTTGCAAACCGGCATGGTTGAATCAGCAATGCTTTGGCCTGAAGCTGCCAAAACATTCAAAATTGCAGAAGTTGCGCCATATATGCTTAAAGCTGATCTTGGTGCGGTAAATTCAAAAACGGTCACCGTTAATGCAGACTACTGGAAAAAACTTCCTGAAGAAGTTCAGGGCGTTTTGCAAGAAGTAGCGGTCGCATACAGAGACCATGTTGCTAGCGTTGCCATGGACCGCGCTGCTGCAAGTCGTGACGCCTATATTGAAGCTGGCGGTAAAGTAATTGAAGTATCGGCTGAAGATCGTGCTGCCTGGGCTGCGGCAATGCCTAACATTGCAGTGGAATGGGCTAAGGGACTGGATGAGAAGGGTGAACCGGGTTCCGATATGTTAAGGGCCTATTTAGGAAAGCTCGCTGAAGCGGGATTCACACCAACACGAGATTGGGCGTCGGAACTGTAAGCATTGACTTTAGGGGTGGCTTTCGTCACCCCTCACATTGCTTGCAAATCTTGTTGCTTTCTAAACTAAATTCTCTAATAGTCTTTAATGATCAGACTGCTCAGAATAATTGAGCGGCTCGGCAGTCGAGTCGCGACCATCGCCAATGCAATTGGTACTCTGGTTGTACTGGCGCTTGTTATGGTCGTCAATTATGACGTTGTAGCGCGAGGTCTGTTTAATAAGCCCTTTCATGGTGCTGTTGAATTGGTTCAGTTTTCAATGGTGTTGATTGTCTTTTTACAGTTGCCGGATGTGGTCAGGGTGAATCGCTTAACACGGTCCGACGGCTTTCTGTCTATTTTGGGTGATCGCTGGCCGGCCGTTAGCGTGTATCTCAACAAGTTGATCAACTTTGTTGCTTTTGTATTCATGGTTTTGATAGCTATCGCAATATGGCCTGAGTTTGTCGAAATGTTCGAAACGCAGGATTATTTTGGTGTTCCAGGTGTATTCACAGCACCATGGTGGCCCATAAAACTGGTCATTTTTCTCAGCGCTGTACTTTGCAGTTTGCTGTTTGCTCTCAAGGTGTTGTTACCCGAACTCAATGAAGATGAGAAAGACAACCGCGACGCTGCGCTGAGTGATTTAACGTGAGCCCGATAGAAATAGGGCTACTGTCAGTAGCAGCAATAGTCGTTCTTATTTACCTTGGCGTGTATATTCCCATTGCGTTGGGTGTTGTGTCGTTTGTTTCGATCTGGTTAATGCGAGACAACTTTGAACTTGCAATGAACTTGTTAAAGATTGCACTAAGCGATAGCGTCATGGAGTATACGTTCGCCACAGTGCCGCTGTTTACCTTTATGGGCATAGTGGTGTCCAAGGCTGGCATGGGCAGTGACATATACGATGTCATGAATGCAGGCTTTCGGAAGATCAAAGGCGGCATTGGCATGGCAACCGTCGGAGCCAACGCCGTTTTTGCTGCAGTCACAGGGTCGTCAATTGCTTCCGCGTCGGTTTTCTCAAAAGTAGCTGTTCCGCAAATGCAGCGCTACGATTACAACCCGCGTTTTGCTGTTGGCGTAGTTGCCGGTTCTTCGGTACTCGGCATGATCATTCCGCCCTCGGCGATGCTGATCATCTACTCGTTTGTTGCAGAGCAGTCAGTTGGGGATATGTTTTTGGCCGGTATTGTGCCGGGGTTGATGTTGGCTGTCGCTTATATCGGAGCCATTGCATTTGCAGGAAAGTTCTTTCCGGATTTCGTTGGTGGCCGGCCGGCCGATGATTACGAACCAATGAGTAAATCAACGGTAGCCGTTAAAACGCTGCCGCTGGTGTTTCTGATTTTTGTGGTTTTGGGTGGTATATACACCGGTTGGCTCTCTCCGGTAGAAGCAGGGGCTGCGGGCGCTACTGTGGGGTTGTTAATCGCGGTTATTCGTGGTCGTATGACTGCAGCAACATTCTGGGAAGCCTTGGTAGAAACAGGTCATATCACTGCAGCTATTCTATTTTTAATTACCGCGGCGTCCATATACAGTCGCATGCTTGGATTGGCTGCCTTGCCTAATGAGCTTGGGGATATTATCGCGAACAATGAGTTCAGTTTTGCGATGATCATGGTTCTATATGTTTTGCTTATGTTGTTCCTTGGAACCTTGCTTGATACAGCATCAATTATTTTAATCGTGGTACCGTTATTCTTGCCGATTATCGAATCTTTGGGACTAAGCCCTGTATGGTTTGGTATCGTGACGGTTGTTGGCGCCGAAATCGGCCTGTTGACACCCCCTTTGGGCATTAGTTGCTTCGTTATAAAGTCAACGTTGAATGACGATCGAATAAAGCTCAAAGATGTTTTTCTTGGTGCATTGCCGTTTGCGTTTGTGATGCTGCTTGTACTGGTTCTGTTAATAGTGTTTCCGTCGTTAAGCACAGCGATATTGCGTTAGAGGACAATCAATGCGTAACGTTACTAAAGATAATATAACTGATGTGTTCACCAGCTATATGGGTGAAGACACCGATCCTCGCACCAAAGAGGTGTTAACTAGTCTGGCACAGCATCTACATGACTTTGCCAGGGAAACAAAGTTAACTCACGATGAATGGCGCAAAGGCCTGGAGTTTGTTGAATGGGCAGGTAGAATCACCGGCCCTGAACGCAATGAGTTTGTACTGCTCTCCGATGTTATGGGTTTATCTTCTTTGGTTGATATGATCCACTCTGTGCCAGAGGCCACCAACTCATCCGTGCTTGGCCCATTCCATGTTTCCAATCCACCACCGTTAGCCGTAGGCGGAGACATGAAGCGTGACTATGATGGTGATGTTTTGCTAGTTGAAGGGGTGGTATATGACACCGACAATAAGCCGTTGCAAGGTGCAACACTTGATATTTGGCAAACAGCACCTAATGGTCTTTATTCAAGCCAGGACGAAGATCAAGACATTACATCGTTCCATGCATTAATGACAACCGATGAGAACGGTCGTTACGCATTCACCACAGTTAAGCCGGTCGAGTACACCGTGCCAAGCGATGGCCCGGTTGGGCAAATACTCGATGCTGTAGGTCGGCATCCATGGCGACCATCGCACTTACACTTTATTGCGCATGCTGAAGGCTGCAAGTCTGTCGTCACCGAGGTTTTCCCGGATGATGATCCCTATCTTGATCAAGATACCGTATTTGGTGTTCGTGATGACTTGGTGATGTCTTACGAGAAGCAAAAAGCGGGGACATTTCCAGAAGGTTTTGATCTTTCAGGCAAAGTACCCGGAGAGTATTTGCGCGTTGAATTCGATTTTAAATTGTTGAAAATTTAAAAGAGATTGCTCAAGGCATAGTTAGCAAATTAACCAGATATAAACCGGTGGTGCGGTAGTGGGAAGCGAGTTGTTCGGACGCACGATCAGCATTGCGTTCAATAGCCGCTTCGAAAATGTTGTTATGTTCTTCGGCAACATC
>Ga0114956_1000747_pt1 | contig 24588 bp, 18 predicted proteins | sample MaitaG_FD_87304 | JGI IMG/M metagenome (GOLD analysis project Ga0114956, IMG submission 87304) | Marine algal microbial communities from Maine, USA - Maine_Asex2 metaG | ecosystem: Host-associated > Algae > Red algae > Unclassified | place: Maine, USA | collected 2015-01-05
TACAGAGGTCTTTAATGAAAAATCACTAGCAATTTCTCGTGAGAAATATATTAAAGGTCGTAAATCCAGAATATACCTAGAAGAATTAATAAAATCATCAGTCTAGAGCATCCCGCTTTTTAGCGGGACGGTCGAAGGTTCGAATCCTTCAGGGCTCATCACAAAAAGTCTTACTAGATATAGTAGGGCTTTTTTTTATTCAGGATACTCAATTCTGAGATGATAGATATTTGCCAATTTAGACTTTAAAACCTTTTTTATAGATTGAATTTCCTTGAAAGTAATATCTGCATTTAGAAATTGACCACTTTCCATTTGTTTGTTTATAATATTTTCTACAAACTCATTGATTTTAGTGCTTGTTGGCTCTTTTAAACTTTTTGATGCTGCCTCTACACTATCACACATCATTAATATTGCAGTTTCCTTACTGAATGGTTTTGGACCTGGATATGCAAAATCTCTCATATCAACATCTTCATTAATTGCTTTTTCTTTCATGTAAAAATAATAGACTACGCTAGTTCCGTGATGTGTTCTAATAAAATCAATTACACGGTCTGGTAAGTTGTATTTTTTGGCAATTTCAATCCCGTTAAGAGTGTGGTCAACAATAATCTTAGCACTTTCAGTGCTCGATAATTCGTCGTGAGGATTAATACCTGTACTTTGATTTTCGGTAAAATATGTTGGGTTTTTCATTTTTCCTATGTCGTGATACAAGGCTCCTACTCTGACTAACATAGAGTTTGCTCCAATTTCATTAGCAGAAGCTTCAGCTAAATTTGCAACATTTAATGAATGATGAAATGTACCAGGTGCCTTGTTAGAAAGTTCCTTTAAAAGTTTCGTATTGGTATCTGAAAGTTCTAAAAGCGACACATCTGAAACTAATCCAAAAATCTTTTCATATATGTAAATTAGAGGTTGTACAAATAATGTTGCCAATCCACAAAGGATAAACAATCCAAAAGTTTCGTATTTTAAAGTGGTGATTTGCCCTTCATGAATTACAAAAAATGCGAAATAGGCTATGATATAAATTAAAGTTATTTGTCCTACAGATATAAAGAGGTTCGCGCGTTTATATAATTCTGATACCGTTAGTATGGTTACAATACCAGCTATAATCTGCAGAAACATATACTCATTACTATTAGGTACTATGAAACCTAACAACAAAACAGTTAAAACATGAGCAAACAATCCAAGTCTAGCATCAAAAAATGCCTTTAGCACTAATGGTAAAATACATAATGGCACCACATATATATATTGAGAATTGTAATTAATGATTAGTGTAGTGAGCAAAATCATCAATACAATATTGAAAAAGATAAAGGTGACTTTAGTATTATTCAGAAACACCTCCATTCTATACTTTCTTAAAAACAATAAGAGCATTAAAAGCGCTAGTGCTACTAATAATGTATAAGCAAAAAGCACCCAATTATAATTTGCCGTGTTCCAAACTTGTGATTCATATTCAGATTTAAGGGAGTTTAATATATTGTATTCTTCATCTTTTACAACTTGTCCTTTAGATATTATAAGTTGATCTTTTTCAATACTTCCACGAGTTTGAGAAATTTGAGATAACTCATCTTCCAAAGCTTTTTGAGTTAAGCTTTCGTTGAGCGTTACATTAGGTTTAATGATATCAAAGAATAGGGATATTAATTTATTTCTATCTTCGGTAGAAACTGACGTTGCAAAATGGTTTTCTAATTGTTTTCTCAGTTGACTAATTTCAACTAAATCACCGTATTGTAATCGTTTTTCTACAGCATTAGAAGAAATTAATACTAATGGTTTATCATTTGAATAATTGTAATTAGCATCCAACACTCCACTATTATAAAGCTTATCTATAAACGATTCTCCCTTTTTATAAATTAGCGAATTCTTATAATTAATATTGAGTGAATCCTTGAATGTCTGATTAAATCGTTTGGTATATTCTGTTAAGATATCATCTTCAAGTTCGGTCTCTATTTTAAAATAAATTGACGCATTATTTTCAATACTGAGTTGTTCATTTTCAACCTCTTCTAAAGATTTTTTTATAGCGAAGTTAAATGGAGCATATAGATTCTCTGACTGCCACGGTTTTCCTTTTTCAAATGAATATTTAAATTTTCCTGTTTTAGGAAATAAATAAACGATGAAAAGTGTGGTGACTACAAGCAATAGTATTTTATACACTAAAGCATGATTTTTATACCATTTGTCCAGAAGTTCCTTCATATACAATCAAATGTAAGAAATATTAGAATTTTAGACCGCTATATTGAATAATACATTCCTAAATATCTCAAAAAATGATTAATTTTGCAGCAATAAAAAAACTAAAACATAATGAATAAGGACATTGTCATTGTATCTGCCGTTAGAACACCAATAGGTAGTTTTTTAGGAAGTTTATCTAGCGTACCTGCCCCAAGATTGGGTGCAGCAGCAATTAAAGGAGCACTAGATAAAATTGACTTGAAACCCGAATTGGTGCAAGAAGTGATAATGGGAAATGTTGTACAAGCCGGAACTGGACAAGCTCCAGCAAGGCAAGCAGCAATATATGCAGGTATTCCGCACACTGTTCCTTGTACTACTATAAATAAAGTTTGTGCATCTGGTATGAAAGCTGTGATGCAAGCTGCACAGTCTATTCAGTTAGGTGATGCAGATATAATTGTAGCTGGTGGAATGGAGAATATGAGTTCGATTCCGCATTATTATCACGCACGTACTGGGACAAAATTTGGTCCGATTACGCTAGAGGATGGTATGCAAAAAGATGGGCTTGTTGATGCTTACGACAATAATGCGATGGGAGTTTGTGCAGATGCTTGTGCTACTGAATATAAATTCTCTAGAGAAGACCAAGATGCTTTTGCCATACAGTCTTACCAACGTTCTAAAGCGGCTTGGGATTCTGGCAAATTTAAAGATGAAGTGATTCCCATTGAAGTTCCTCAGCGTCGTGGAGAACCGATAGTTGTGTCAATTGATGAAGAATTTACCAATGTGAAAATGGAAAAAATTCCTGCTTTACGACCAGCATTTACAAAAGATGGAACAGTTACAGCTGCAAATGCCTCTACTATAAATGATGGTGCAGCGGCATTGGTACTGATGACTAGAGAAAAAGCTAATGAATTAGGTTTAAAATCTATCGCAACTATAAAAGGCTATGCTGATGCTGCGCAAGAGCCAAAATGGTTTACTACTGCGCCAGCCAAAGCATTACCAAAAGCATTGGCCAAAGCAAATGTTGAACTTAATGACGTAGATTACTTTGAATTTAACGAAGCATTCTCCGTAGTTGGTCTAGCCAATATGAAAATTTTAGGATTAAACGATAATAACGTTAATGTTAATGGAGGAGCGGTTTCTTTAGGGCATCCCTTAGGCTGTTCTGGTGCTAGAATTTTAGTTACTTTAATTAATGTACTTCATCAAAATAATGCTAAAATTGGTGCTGCAGTTATTTGTAATGGTGGTGGTGGTGCTTCTGCCTTAGTATTAGAACGCGCTTAATATTAAATAGTCTTTATCTGTTATTTTTTATGAATGAATTCCTATCAACTATTTTTATGCATAAAATGTATAAACAATTAATAGCAGTAGCCAATAGATAATAAATTTATGCAATACGGTTTATGCAATCTTGGAATTGTACCGATACGATTAGAGCCTAGCGATGCTAGCGAAATGGTAACGCAAGCCTTGTATGGTGATTATTTTAAAGTGCTTGAGCAGAGAAAAAAATGGAGTCGTATTCGTTTTGCTTTTGATAAGTATGAAGGTTGGATGGATAATAAACAATATTTAGAAATTGATGAAGACAATTACAAATCATTAAAACAATCAGATATTAATTTATCTAAGGATTTAATTGAATTTGTTTCGGATGCTTCAAATAACTTATACCCAATTCCTGTTGGTGCAGATTTAAATGGTCTAAAACTACTCAATCACACTTTTGATGGTAATAGTTTAACTATAAAACGACCAAAGGCGGAAATCGTTAAAACCTCTTTTTTATATTTAAATGCTCCTTACTTATGGGGAGGAAAAACACCTTTCGGTATAGATTGCTCGGGTTTTACTCAAATGGTATATAAGCTTAATGGGTATAAACTTTTAAGAGATGCTTCTGAGCAATCTACACAAGGTGAAGCGTTGAGTTTTATTGAAGAAAGTGAACCTGGTGATCTAGCCTTTTTTGATAATGCTGAGGGCAATATTATTCATGTAGGTATTATTATGGAAGATAACTATATCATCCATGCCCACGGCAAAGTAAGAATAGATCGATTAGACCATAGTGGTATATATAATGTTGCAAAGAATTTGCACACACACAAACTAAGAGTTATTAAAAAGATTATATAAAAAAATGCGACTTAAAATTAAGTCGCATTTTTATATTCTTAAGTAAAACTTAATTAGTTTCCACTAGCAGAAGCTTCAATTTTCTCAACCTTAGCTTTCATTGCTTTAAATTTGTCAGTTTCACCCAAAGCACTATAAATATTCATTAAGGTTTTTGCAGCATCAATGTTAGAACTTCTCAGCTCTAAAGCTTTCTCTAGATAAGGAATTGCATCTGCATAAACCTGAGAACGTTTTGCTTTTAATTCATCGTATTTTTTATTATCCGCAGAACTCGTACCTAATCCATTCATCTGTTCTACTATGTCAGCTTCACCTGCCAATATAACTACTGCCAAGTTATTATAAGCATCAACATAGCCAGGGTTAATTGAGATTGCCTTATCATAATAACCTTTTGCAGCTTCATTATTACCTCCTTCTGCTGCTAATACACCTAAATTATATTGTAATTCAGCATTTTCAGGATCTTTCGCAGTTGCCTCTTCCATTAGAGCTTTAAACTTATCTCTATTACCCATTTTTAAATGAACATTCGCTTCAGATAGCAATAAACCTATATCATCTGGATTCTCTGCTCTGGCATCTGCCATGGCACCTAAAGCCTTTTCATCTTTACCCTGTGACACATAGATTAAAGCAATATTTTTAACGATTTCAGCTTTTTTAGACTCACTTTTTACGTCTCTTGGGTTAGTGTGCAATTTTGCTCTCACAGAAAAATCTCGTGCAGATTTATCACCAAAAGCCTCTTCTTCACCAGTTTCTTTATTTGTAGCATAATAATTCATTTGTATGCCTGTATAACCCATATTTTTAAGCTGATTGTAATAATCTAAAGAAGTATCATAATCTTGAGCGTTAACAGCGGATGAAGCAGCATAATACAAATACAACGTATCTTGTGGATTCATCTTATAAATTTTGTCAAATCGCTTAGCTGCTGTTTTGTAATCCTTATTGGTAATTGCTTGATTAGCTTTCTGAAGAAAAGATCTAAACATACCATCTTTCATTACATTAGCTTCTTCAGTATATTTAAGTTTACCCATTGAGGATTCTAAATCTTTCAATTTGTCTAATGCCATTATGGCCTCATCAATATTAGCATCTGTACCAGCTCCATTAGCATACAATGCCTGCGCTTTTAAAAAGTAAAATTTAGACTTCGTTTTATCATCCATGTTTCCTTCTAATGCTTCTGCTGCAGATACTGCAGATTTAGCATCAGCAAAATTCGAGTTTTTAAGTGCTTTTTCCATAGCCTTAACTTCATTCTTTTGAGCAAAAGACAACGAAGTAACTGCTACGAGTAACACTAATGCAATTAATTTTTTCATCTTGTAATAAATAATTTGTTGTTAATTTTAGTTTTCAGTTTCGTTATAATCAATAGCCATGCCATTTTCATCATAAGTATAATAATCAAGTAAATAGCTATTTATTCTTCACTATCTATTCCTCCAGTATCTGTGCTTTCTATATCTAGATCCTCATCATCCTCATCGTCTTTCATCACTTTGGCCACAGCTGCAATGGAGTCTTTACCTTTTAAATTAATGAGTTTTACACCTTGCGTTGCTCTTCCCATAACACGTAAATCTGCTACTGCCATACGAATTGCTATACCAGATTTATTGATAATCATTAGATCGTCTTCATCCGTTACATTTTTAATGGATACTAAGTTACCTGTTTTTTCTGTAATAGAAATGGTTTTGACACCTTTTCCTCCTCGATTGGTAACTCTGTAATCTTCTAAACTAGAACGTTTACCATAGCCATTCTCAGAGACAACCAAGATATTACTCTCCATATCATCTACGGCAATCATACCTATAACCTCATCCGTTTTCTCATCCTGAAGTCTAATTCCTCTAACACCAGAAGCATTTCTGCCCATTGGTCTTGTCTTTGCTTCTTCAAAACGAATTGCCTTACCAGACTTAAGCGCTAACATCACCTGACTTTCTCCAGTTGTTAACTTAGCTTCTAATAACACATCATCTTCCTTAATAGTAATAGCATTAATACCATTTGTTCTCGGGCGAGAATATTGCTCTAAGGAGGTTTTCTTAACCTGACCTTTTTTAGTAGCCATAATTACGTAGTGACTATTTATGTAGTCTTCATCCTTTAAGTCTTGAGTACAAATAAAAGCCATTACTTTATCATCTTGCTCAATATTTATAAGATTCTGAATCGCTCTACCTTTAGATGTTTTTGCACCTTCAGGAATTTCGTAAACTCGCATCCAAAAGCATTTTCCTTTTTGCGTAAAGAATAGCATATACTGGTGGTTAGTCCCTACAAATAAATGTTCTAAGAAATCTTCATTTCGAGTAGTAGATGCTTTTTGGCCTACTCCTCCTCTATTTTGTGTTTTGTACTCCGATAATAATGTACGTTTAATATAACCTGCATGCGAAATTGTAATTACAACTTGCGCATCTGGTATCATATCTTCGATACTTAAATCACCACCAGCATATTCAATTACAGAACGACGCTCATCACCATATTTATCCCTAACAACTTCTAATTCGCCTTTAATAATATCCATACGACGGTCTTTATTGTCTAGGATACTCTTTAAGTCTTCAATTGTTTTCATTATTTGGTCATACTCATTTCTAAGCTTGTCTTGCTCTAGACCTGTTAATTGACGTAAACGCATTTCAACTATAGCCTTAGCTTGTATTTCTGATAGTTTGAAACGTTCAATTAAATTATTTCTAGCCTCATCAGCATTAGAAGAAGCTCTTATTATCTTAATAACTTCATCTATATTATCTGAAGCTATAATTAAACCTTCTAGGATATGTGCGCGTTCTTCAGCCTTACGTAATTCGTAAGTTGTTCGTCTTACGACGACCTCATGTCTGTGCTCAACAAAATATTGAATGAGTTGCTTTAAATTTAATAATTGAGGACGCCCTTTAACAAGTGCAATATTATTAACACTAAAAGATGATTGCAGGGCGGTGTACTTGTATAATTTATTTAAAACTATATTAGGAATAGCATCACGTTTTAAAACGTAAACAATTCGCATTCCGTTTCGATCAGATTCATCTCTAATCGTAGAAATACCCTCTAATTTTTTATCGTTAATAATATCAGCAGTCTTTTTAATCATGTCTGCCTTATTCACCTGATAAGGTATCTCTGTAACAATAATACATTCTCTACCTTGTACTTCCTCAATAATAGCATTACCACGCATTACAATACGTCCACGACCTGTATGGAATGCTTCTTTTACACCATCATAACCATAAATAGTTCCTCCTGTAGGAAAATCTGGTGCTTTTACGTGCTGAATTAATTCGTCTATTTCAATATCATTATTTTCAATGTAGGCAATAGTACCATTAACCACTTCAGTTAAGTTATGCGGTGGCATATTAGTTGCCATACCTACGGCAATGCCAGAAGCTCCATTAACTAAAAGACCAGGAATACGCGTTGGTAAAACCGTTGGCTCTTCGAGCGTATCATCAAAGTTTAATTTATGATCTACTGTTTCCTTATCAATATCTGCTAACATATCCTCAGATATCTTACGCATACGTGCTTCTGTATAACGCATTGCTGCCGGACTATCACCATCTACGGAACCAAAGTTACCTTGACCATCTACCAGCATATAACGCAAGCTCCATTCTTGGGCCATACGTACCATTGCATCATAAACCGAAGTATCGCCATGCGGATGATACTTTCCTAAAACTTCACCAACTATTCTTGCTGACTTTTTATGCGCACTATTAGCTCTAATGCCCAATTCATGCATGCCATATAATACACGTCTATGAACTGGCTTTAATCCATCTCTTACATCTGGTAAAGCACGTGACACAATGACTGACATTGAATAATCAATGTAAGCCGATTTCATTTCATCTTCAATATTAATTGGAATGAGTTTTTCTCCTTCTGCCATATATAAAATTAATTAGTTTTTTAGTATGTTTTCATAACGCGCTAATATAGCCAATTTAGGAGTGTTTACAGAGAAATATAGAGCCGTTTTTAGGAGTTTTTATTAACAATTTTTGATATCTTTTTAGTTAATAAGTATCTGCTGATTTCCTTTGATATAAAATGCTTTTTTAGTCTCTTCGTTACCAATACTAATTTAAGGTACAGTTTTTGCCTTATATGTAAAACTTGTATAAACTTTTCTATTTCACAATCCCTATTATCATAGGAATTCTTTTTAGTTAAACCAAGAAAGTTTAAATGAGTTCAATATGTTTTTACTATTTTTAATGCAGAAAGGATTTTACTATGGATGATAATTTTTCCCCAAGAGTTAAAGATGTTATAGCTTATAGCAAAGAAGAAGCCTTGCGTCTAGGGCACGATTTTATTGGTACCGAGCATTTAATGTTAGGTCTTCTAAGAGATGGTAATGGAAAGGCCATTGATATATTAAGTGCGCTAGATGTGGACCTTAACCACTTAAGACGTAAAGTCGAAATTTTGAGTCCGGCTAATCCAAGTATTACCACAACATCTAACGAAAAAAAGAATTTACATTTAACAAGACAAGCTGAACGTGCTCTAAAAACTACATTTTTAGAAGCAAAGTTGTTTCAGAGCACGTCTATAAATACCGCACATTTATTATTGTGTATTTTAAGAAATGAAAACGACCCAACGACTAAGCTTTTAAATAAGCTAAAAGTGGGCTATGATAACGTAAAAGAAGAATTTAAATCTATGATTACTAGCGAAGATGATTACCTAGATGCACCAAAAGCTGAATCGTTTTCTGACGATGATACAAATCCAGAAGAAGATGATGCAAAACAGAACCCTTTTGGTGGCAGTCAATCTAAAGGCAAAACAAATAAGAAATCTAAGACACCTGTTTTAGATAATTTTGGAAGAGACTTAACCGTACTTGCCGAAGAGGGCAAATTAGACCCAGTTGTTGGACGAGAAAAAGAAATACAACGCGTATCTCAAATTTTAAGTAGAAGAAAAAAGAATAATCCTTTATTAATAGGAGAACCAGGTGTAGGTAAATCTGCAATTGCAGAAGGTCTAGCATTACGCATTATTAAACGAAAAGTATCTCGTACCTTATTTAATATGCGTGTTGTTACTTTAGACTTGGCAAGTTTAGTTGCAGGAACAAAATACAGAGGTCAGTTTGAAGAACGTATGAAAGCCGTAATGAATGAGCTCGAAAAGAACGATGATATTATTCTTTTCATTGACGAAATTCATACCATTGTTGGTGCAGGTGGAGCGACTGGAAGCCTAGATGCTTCTAATATGTTTAAGCCAGCATTAGCAAGAGGTGAAATACAATGTATTGGTGCTACAACCTTAGACGAGTACAGACAATATATTGAGAAAGATGGAGCTTTAGAGCGTCGTTTTCAGAAAGTAATTGTTGAGCCCACTACGGTTGAAGAAACCATTGAAATTCTCAACAATATTAAAAGTAAATACGAAGACCATCATAATGTTGATTATACAGATGAAGCTATAGAAGCTTGTGTAAAATTGACAAATCGCTATATGACAGAACGTTTTTTGCCAGATAAAGCTATAGATGCTTTAGACGAAGCTGGTTCTCGTGTACATATCACCAATATTGAAGTACCAAAGCAGATACTAGAATTAGAGAAACAACTCGAAGATGTCAAAGAAACAAAGAACAGCGTTGTTAAAAAACAAAAGTATGAAGAAGCTGCAAAACTCAGAGATGATGAAAAACGTATTGAAAAAGAATTAGCGTCTGCACAAGCAAAATGGGAAGAAGATACAAAACAACATAGAGAAGTTGTTACAGAAGACAATGTTGCTGATGTGGTTTCTATGATGACAGGTATTCCTGTTAATAAAATTGCACAAACTGAAATCACCAAACTATCGCAATTACCAGATTTAATTAAAGGTAAAGTTATTGGTCAAGACCAAGCTGTTGCTAAAGTAGTTAAGGCTATTCAGAGAAACAGAGCCGGACTTAAAGACCCTAATAAACCAATTGGTTCATTTATATTTTTAGGACAAACTGGTGTTGGTAAAACGCAGTTGGCAAAAGTATTGGCAAGCGAGTTATTTGAAAGTGCAGATTCGTTGGTAAGAATTGACATGAGTGAATACATGGAAAAATTCGCCATTTCGCGTTTAGTTGGTGCACCTCCAGGCTACGTTGGTTACGAAGAAGGTGGTCAGCTAACTGAAAAAATAAGACGTAAACCTTATGCTGTTGTGCTTTTAGATGAAATTGAAAAAGCGCATCCAGATGTTTTTAATATGCTATTACAAGTTTTAGATGATGGCTATCTCACGGATAGTCTGGGACGTAAAATTGATTTTAGAAATACAATAATAATTATGACGTCTAACATTGGTGCCAGAAAGCTTAAAGATTTTGGTTCTGGTGTTGGGTTTGGAACTTCAGCTGCCATAGCTCAAGAATCTGATCATGCAAAAGCGGTCATTGAAAATGCACTTAAAAAAGCATTCGCACCAGAATTCTTAAATAGAATTGACGATGTTGTTGTCTTTAATGCTTTAGAACAAGAGGATATTGGTAAGATTATTGATATTGAACTTGCTAAGTTAATAACACGAATCAGAGGTTTAGGTTACGAACTTAAACTTACTGATAAAGCTAAAAACTATATAGCAGAAAAAGGGTTTGACAAACAATATGGTGCCAGACCTTTAAATAGAGCGATTCAGAAATATGTTGAAGATGCCTTGGCTGAGGAAATTATTAATTCAAAAATTCATGAAGGTGATACCATTACTATGGATTTAGATTCTAAAACGGATGAATTAAAAATTAAAATTAAATCAGCTAGTAAAACAACAGAATCATAAGCCCTTTTAACTATAATATCATAAACTCCTTCTTAATGAAGGAGTTTTGTTTTATATTAACATCATAAGAGTAATTTATTATCATGAAAGAAATCCTAACTTTCGATTTTTGTGATATGACGATTTATGATAATTATCTCGTTGTTGTTGTAAAAGAAGGTATACACATTGTCCCTGAGCATAATAATGTACTCATAGAGATAACTAATACTTATTTTTCAAACAAACCATTTGTTTATATAACCCATAGGCTTAATTCTTACTCCGTAGACCCAAAAATTTATTATGAAACTGCAAAAATTGAAAACTTAAAGGGTTTTGGCGTGGTTTCAGATAATTACAAAGCCAAAGTAAATGCTAAGGTAGAGCAAATGTTTTTCAATAAGCCTTTTGAAATTTTTGATAATTTAGAGGATGCTATTAAATGGGCTAAGATAACCATCGAATACACTAAATAAATTAAGATTTTTCCACAGTTTAAAGTCCATAACTATTTAAAAATAATTCTTCTATTTCAATGTCTACATCTTTTAAAAATTGAATAGAATTCTCAATAGCATCATGCAATACTTCATCTTCTTTTATAAATGGCACCACTTTTCTGTAATGTTCTAAAAACGATTCTAACAATGGAGATGTCTTCAACGGTCTTCTAAATTCTAATGCTTGTGAGGCATTCATCAATTCTATAGCAATAACGCGTTGTACATTTTCAATTAAAGTATAAGCTTGTGTTGCTGCATTCGCTCCCATACTCACATGATCTTCTTGTCCATTACTAGAGACAATACTATCTACACTTGCAGGAGTTGCCATTTGCTTATTGGCGCTTACAATACTTGCTGCAGTATATTGCGGAATCATAAACCCTGAATTTAAACCAGGATTATCAACTAAAAAAGCAGGAAGCCCTCTAAAACCAGATACTAATTGAAATACACGACGTTCAGAAATATTACCAATCTCTGCCATAGCTATTTTTAGATAATCTAATGCTAACGCAAGTGGTTGGCCATGAAAATTACCTCCAGAGATTATTAAATCTTCTTCATAAAAGATATTGGGATTATCGGTAACGGAATTTATCTCAGTTAAAATCACCCTTTCAACAAAATCCAACGTGTCTTTTGTGGCTCCATGTACTTGTGGAATACAACGAAACGAATATGGGTCTTGCACATGTGCCTTTTCGCGCGCTATCAATTCACTTCCTCTTAAAAGTTCGTTGAACCGTCTTGCCACTTTGCGCTGACCAGGATGTGGTCTTACCGCATGCACCAAATCGTGAAATGGATCTAGTCGTCCATCAAAAGCATCTAAAGAAATACTAGCTATAATGTCTGCCAGGTAAGATGTTTTGTGAGACATCATTAATAAATAAACACCATAAGCACTCATAAATTGAGTTCCGTTTAAAAGAGCCAATCCTTCTTTAGCTTCTAATTTAATAGGCTGCCAATTAAACTTATTTAGTAACTCTGAAGCCACATATTCTTTACCTTGGTGCACCACATTTCCTTTGCCTAATAATGGTAATGCCAAATGTGCTAAAGGAGCTAAATCGCCAGAAGCACCTAAAGAACCTTGTGTAAATACAAATGGAAAAATATCGTTATTAAAAAAGTCTATTAGTCGGTTTACCGTGGCTAGTTGCACTCCACTATGACCATAACTTAACGATTGAATTTTTAAAAGCAACATCACTTTTACAACAGATTCTGGCACACGATCACCAGTACCACAGGCATGAGACATTACTAAATTTTCTTGAAGTTTAGTTAAATCCTTATTAGAAATCTTTACATTATATAGTGAACCAAAGCCAGTATTTATGCCGTACATTGGTTTTTTGTGCTTTGCTAGCTTAGCATCTAAATAGTGTTTACAAGCACTTATTTTTTCTTTGGAAGCTTCCGAAAGTTTTAACTTTTTGTTCTCCTTAAAAATATTGTAAATCGTTACAATGTCTAATTCTTCTGATGAGACGATATGATAATTTTCCATAAGCACTATTCTTTCCAATTCAAAATTGAGAATATTTTTTGATTTTGCAAGATTTTGTTAACAAGTCATCTTTCATTAAATTTCCGATTAGAATGCTTATTTTTGAACACGAAAAAAATTCTATTTATGAAACGATTATTAGTGCTTTGCATTGTATTAACATTGGCAGCCTGCAAAGAAGAACCAAAAGATTACGTAACACTATCTGGCAAAATTGAAAATGCAGATGAAAGTAAAACTATTAAAGTCTTTAAAGGAAAAGAATATGAAAAGATAATAACGCTTAATGAAGATGGTACTTTTAAAGACACACTAAAAGTTACAGAAGGTGATTACAATTTGCAGCACGGAAAAGAGCGTGGACAACTGTATTTAAAGAATGATAATGAATCCTCTTTTACTGTTGACTATAAAGACTTTGTGCAAACCATTCATTTTGAAGGCGATGCATCTGATATTAATAATTTCTCTGTGCAATCCTTTTTAATAGGAAATGAACATTTTACAAAAGAACTCGTTTCTAGTGGGAGTAAAGAAGAGTTAGATGAAGCAATAAAAAATTACAAGTCTGCCTATTTAGATTTGAAAACGAAATATAAGGACGTAGATTCAACCCATCTCGATATAGTTGATAGAAATATTGAAGCAACGACTAATCAAATCACAAAGTTTATGGCTCCAAAATTGGCAACACGCTCCATGTTTCCAAAAGGCACAGCCTCTCCCAATTTTAAAGATTACGAAAATTATGCAGGAGGTAATGTTTCCCTAGAAGATTTAAAAGGTAAATATGTATATATAGATGTTTGGGCAACTTGGTGCGGACCATGTATAAGAGAAATTCCGTCATTAAAGAAAATCGAAAAGCAATTTGAAGATAAAAATATTCAGTTTTTAAGTATTTCTGTAGATGAAGGACGCGGTTATAAAGGAGATGCTGCTGAAGCTTATAAAGGTTGGAAAAAAATGGTTGCCGACAAAGATCTTGGTGGAATGCAACTTTTAGCTGATAAAGGGTTTAGGTCCCAATTTGTTCAAGACTATAAAATAAATGGAATTCCTAGATTTATTTTAATAGACCCAAAAGGTAATATTATTAATGCTGATGCACCAAGACCGTCTGATCCGCAATTGATTGATTTATTTAATAGCTTGTTGTAAAAAGCTATCTATTGCAAGTATAAAGTGACAGGTTACAAAGTCTATAATTCTAAATTTGAATTGCTAATACTTGATAAAAGCATAAATGAACTATCATTATAAGCCTTCGTAATGAAGGCTTTTCTTTTTATCGCTCTGTTTGCTCTTCTTGCTCATCTTGTTGTGGCTCCTCAGGTTGCTTAAATAAGTCTATGTAGGCTTCACCAATAGTTTCAATAATATGACTTGCAATTAAACTTTGATAACCATAATCTGCTAAAGCGATATCTGCTGATTTTCCGTGTAGATATACACCAAAAATTGTCGCTGATAAAGTTTCGTAACCTTGAGCTAATAAACCAGAAATGATACCTGTTAAAACATCACCACTACCAGCAGTTGCCATTCCTGGATTTCCAGTTGTATTTACGTATAATTTATCTTGATAAACCGTTGTTGAGTTTGCTCCCTTAATAAGTACTATAACATCATATTTCTTAGAAAAAGCTTTCACCTTTTTAAGTTTCTCAAAATCATCAGACCATTTTCCTACCAAGCGTTCTAACTCTTTTGGGTGTGGAGTTAAAATCGTTTGTTTTGGTAGTAATTTTAGTAATGCTTTCTTTTTAGATAACAAATTAAGGCCATCTGCATCTATAACTAAAGGTGTTTTATTTTTCTTTAAAAATGCTTCATATGTTTTCGCAGTTTCGACAGTGGTTCCAAGCCCTACTCCAACACCAATAACTGTCGGGTCAATATGAAACGTAATGTTAGAGATATGTGTTTCATTTTCATCAGAAATCACCATTACTTCTGGTATAGAGGCTTGTAAACTGTGATAACCACATTTTGGTGTATATGCGGTTACTAATCCTGCGCCAGAACTTAGAGCGGCTCTACTTGCCAAATTAACGGCACCTATTTTCCCATAGCTACCTCCAAGAATCATCACATGACCAAAATCGCCTTTATGCGAAAATCTTTGTCTTGGCTTGTAGAGCGGTAAGACTTCAAACTTTGAAATTAACTCTACTTCAGTCTCCGTTTGCATTAAATAATCTCTGTCTATACCAATATCTAATACCTCCCATTCTCTAGTATATTTGCCAGTTTCAGGTAAAAAGAATACTAATTTTGGAGATTGAAAACTCAAGGTGTAATTGGCGTGAACAACGGCATCTTCATCTTCTACAGCGACATCTGTATATAAACCAGAAGGAATGTCTATAGATAAAGTAAAAGCCTTAGATGCTCTAAATTTTTGAAATAATTTCTGTACCCATTCATTAGGTGGTCTATTAAGCCCAATACCAAAGACGGCATCTACAATAATATCTTTTTCATTGATTATAATTTCGGAAAAATCGTCTTTACAACTCAAGAGAATAGGCCATTTTTTAGTCACGTTCTTTATACGATCGTAATTGATTAAAAAATCTTTGGAGCGCTTATCACTACAATTTATAACAAACGTATGCACATCATAACCATGCGTTATTAAATGTCTAGCCAAAACCAGTCCATCACCACCATTATTACCAATGCCACAAAAAACATGAATTGGCACTTGTGCACCTTGCATACGTTGATGAATCCAGTTAAAAATTTGAGTTCCGGCACGTTCCATTAACTCTGTTGACGATATATTTTGACGCTCTGTAGTTAACTTATCTCCTTCGTATATTTGTTCTTTCGAAAATAATTTCATGTTTAAATTTTATTTTTTAAAAGCGGCATACTAGGTTAGATGCGAATTATTTAAAACTAAACAATTATAGCAAGATATATTTCATTTTTAATATAAACACTAGCGCTTTATTACTAATTCACTAAAAAAGAGCGATTAGTTTTTTTATTGTTGTAAAAATAATACTTTTGACAAGTAATGACGAATAAAATAAATACAACAGAAAATACAGTGACACATACTTTGCCTATGTTTATTTCTATGTTTATTTCTATGTTTTTTATTTTAACTGATATTACCCTTTGGGGTAATTAATAATATGCTCTCCGTCCCTTATTGTCTATACAGACATTTTATTCCTTTAAAATATAAATTATGAAAGTTCTCAAGTTTGGCGGAACATCTGTTGGTTCAGCCGAAAATATAAATAAAGTTATTTCAATTTTAGAAAAGCAATCCAAGAGCTCTAAAATAGCTGTTGTGGTTTCTGCCGTTGGTGGTATTACCGATAAATTATTAGAGGCTGCCAATTTAGCTTGCGATAAAAATGAAGATTATAAAAAGATTTATAATGCTATTTGGTCTAGACATAATAAAGTCATAGAAGGGCTTTTTATAAATTCTGATAATGATAAAAGTCTGCATAAAGACCATGAGGTATTACACGACCTAATTTCTGAAAAGCTAAATGAGCTCAGAAGCCTCTTGGATGGTATATATTTAATTAATGAATTATCTCCCAAAACTAAAGATAAACTTTTAAGTTTTGGTGAAGTTATGTCTTCAACAATTATTTATCATACGCTGAAATCAAGGAAATTAGATGTTATTTTAAAAAACTCACAAGATGTTATTGTTACAGATTTAAACTATAATAATGCCGTAGTTAATTTTGAGATTACCAATACCAACATTAATACATTTTTTAAATCAAATACCAATGCTATAATATTATTGCCTGGTTTTGTTTCAAAATCCATGAGCGGAGAGATTACGACTTTAGGTCGTGGAGGTTCTGATTATACAGCCGCAATAATAGCCGCAGCTATTGATGCTAAAGAATTACAAATCTGGACAGACGTAAGTGGTATGTTTACTACCAATCCTAAACTTGTAAAACAAGCTGCTCCAATTGTAGAGTTGTCTTACCAAGAAGCGGTAGAATTATCGCATTTTGGAGCTAAAGTTTTATATCCACCAACAGTTATGCCTGTACTAAAGAAGAAGATTCCTATTGTTATAAAAAATACGATGGAACCAGAAGCTGTCGGTACTACGATTACCGAAGATGTAAAACCAAATGGTAGTTCGCCAGTTAAAGGTTTAAGCAATATAGATAATATTGCCCTTTTAACCTTACAAGGTAATGGTATGGTCGGTGTTCCAGGCTTTAGTAAACGCTTATTTGAAACGCTCGCACAAGAAAAAATTAATATTATTCTTATTACGCAATCATCATCTGAGCATTCTATTTGTTTCGGAATTTCAGAGAGCGATGCACAACACGCAAAACTGCTGATTGACACTGTTTTTGAATATGAAATTCAGCTTCAAAAACTAGATCCAATTGTTATAGAAACCAACTTATCTATTATTGCCATTGTTGGAGATAAAATGAAAAGCCACCAAGGTATAAGTGGTAAAATGTTTAGTACACTCGGCAAAAACAATGTGAATATAAGAGCAATCGCTCAAGGTGCATCAGAACGTAACATTTCTGCAGTTATTCATAAAAACGATGTAAAAAAAGCATTAAACAGCTTGCACGAACAATTCTTTGAAATTAAAACCAAACAAATCAACTTATTTATAACTGGAGTTGGTAATGTTGGTGAACGTCTTATAGAGCAGATAGAAAAGCAACGTGCTTACGTTAAAGAAAATTTTAAAATTAATCTGAGAATTGCTGGTTTATCTAATTCGAGAACCATGGTGGTGAAGGATGACGGAATCAACTTAAAAAACTGGAAAAAACATTTAGAGAATGGCGAAACTGCTAGTTTAGAGGGATTCTTTGAGCATGCTAAACGTCTAAATTTAAGAAATTCTGTGTTCATTGATATTACAGCCAACGAAGCTGTTGCCAATAGCTATGCAAATTATCTTAAACACAGTATTTCAGTTATTGCATGTAATAAAATTGCTTGTTCTAGCAACATTGCCTATTACAATGAACTTAAGCACTTATCGAGACAATACAATGCTTCATTTTTATTTGAAACCAATGTTGGCGCAGGTTTACCTGTTATTGACACCTTAAGTCATTTATTAACTTCAGGTGATAAAGTAAACACCATACAGGCTGTTTTGTCTGGTAGTCTTAACTTTATATTCAATAACTTTAATTCAAAGACCACGTTTTATGATGTGGTTAAACTAGCACAAGATGAAGGCTATACAGAACCTGATCCAAGAATTGATTTAAGCGGTATTGATGTAGCACGTAAAATTCTCATTTTAGCAAGAGAAAGTGGACATGCTATAGAATTATCTGATATTGAAAGTGAAAATTTCTTAACGGATAATGCCATGAAAGCTGAAAGCGTAGCAGAGTTTTACAATTCATTACAAAAAGATGAAGCACATTATCAAAACTTATTTAAATCTGCCAATGCTAAAAATTGCCAATTAAAGTTTGTTGCTGAGTTTAAGAATGGAAAAGCTAAAGTCGGACTGCAAGAAATTCCTGAGGGCCATCCATTTTACAACTTAAAAGGAAAAGATAATATTGTTATGTTTTACACGCAGCGTTATCCTGAGCAACCTATGATTATTAAAGGTGCTGGTGCTGGTGCAGAAGTGACGGCTTCTGGTTTGTTTGCAGATATTATAAGAGTTGCTAATAATTGAAAGGAAGGCGTTATTATGCTATTGAGTAATTGTGAATGCATGAATAACTCAATACCGTACTAATCAATAATATAATATGAATGAAATCAAAATATTTTCACCTGCAACAGTAGCTAATGTGGCTTGTGGATTCGATGTGCTCGGTTTTTGTTTAGATACCATTGGAGATGACATGGTGATTAGAAAAACAGGAAGAAAAGGTATTAGAATTACTAAGATTGAAGGTTACGATTTACCATATAAAGCTGAAGAAAATGTAGCCGGAGTTTCTGCCTTAGCACTGTATAATGATTTAAAACCAGATTACGGATTTGAGATTGAAATCTATAAAAACATAAAACCTGGAAGTGGCATCGGTAGCAGTTCTGCAAGCGCAGCAGGCAGTGTTTTTGGTATAAATGAATTATTAGGAAGACCATTAGATAAAACTAAACTTACATATTATGCCATGAAAGGCGAAGCTTTAGCAAGCAAATGTGAACATGCGGATAATTTAGCACCTGCTATTTTTGGTGGTTTTACGTTGGTAAAATCAACGCATCCTTTACAAATATTAGAGCTCCCTACTCCATCTGATTTATATGCGACACTGATTCATCCACATATAGAAATTAAAACCTCAGAATCTAGAGCGATTTTACCAAGGGAAATTCCATTAAAAAATGCCATAACCCAATGGGCAAATGTTGGAAGTTTAGTGCATGCTTTGCATACTTCCAATTACAATTTAATGAAAGATGCATTATATGACGTTGTTATAGAACCACACAGAAAACAACTGATTCCACATTTTGAGGCTGTAAAAAATGCTGTTTTAGAGGTTGATGCATTGGGTTGTGCAATTTCTGGATCTGGTCCATCTATTTTTGCCCTAAGCCAAGGAAAAGCGACTGCTATAGCTGTTGAGAACGCTATGCAAACTATTTATTCAAAAACAGATATAGAATTTGAAACGTATGTTTCTAAGATTAATACCAAAGGGATACGTGTCCTTTGACGGAAGACCGAAGACAAAAATTAAAACATGAATAAATTTAAATTTGAAAAACTCATTATTTGGCAAGACGCCATGGATTTTGGAGAAGTTATTAATGAAGTTTCTATAAGTTTTCCTGATAAAGAGAAGTTCAATTTAACATCACAAATAATGAGAGCTGTAGATTCAGTTGCTTTAAATATTTCAGAAGGCTCAATTGGTCAATCTAATCCTGAACAACGTAAATTTGTTGGCTATTCTATACGCTCATTAGCTGAAGTTGTAACTTGTTTATTTAAAGCAAAAAGACGAAATTATATCTCAGAAGACCAATTTAAAGAATTATACAATTCTGCCTTTCACTTAATGAACAAAATGGCAGCATTCAAAAGAAATATTAAATAAAAATTACCATAGGATTTCGGACATCTGTCATCAGACTTCCGTCTTCTGTCAACTTATAAAATAATGAACTATTATTCGCTCAACAAAAAAGCACCAAATACAACTTTCGCTAACGCGGTCATAAGAGGACTTGCGCCAGATAAAGGTCTATATTTTCCTGAATATATAACACCTTTAGATGCGTCATTTTTTGAAACTATTCAAGAAAAATCTAATACAGAAATTGCGTTCCAAGCGATTAAACAATTTATAGGCTCTGAGATTCCTGAGGACGTTTTAAAGACTATAGTTGAGGACACTTTGAATTTCGATTTTCCTGTGGTAGAAATCAATGAGAATATTTCAACCTTAGAGTTATATCACGGACCAACAATGGCTTTTAAGGATGTTGGAGCACGCTTTATGGCGCGATGTTTAGGCTATTTTAATAAATCGAACACTAATGAAGTTACGGTTTTAGTAGCGACATCTGGAGATACAGGAGGTGCTGTTGCTAATGGCTTTTTGGGTGTAAAAGGTGTTAATGTGGTTATACTATATCCTAGCGGAAAGGTAAGTGATATTCAAGAAAAGCAATTAACCACTTTAGGACAAAACATAACAGCTTTAGAAGTCGATGGTGTTTTTGACGATTGCCAAGATATGGTAAAACGTGCTTTTATGGACAAGGAATTAACAAGCAAAATGCAATTAACCTCTGCAAATTCTATAAATATTGCACGTTGGCTACCACAACTTTTCTACTTTATGTTTGCATACAAGCAATTAAAAGCAAAACATAACGCTATTGCCTTCTCAATACCAAGCGGAAACTTCGGAAATATCTGTGCTGGTATGGTTGCACAAAAATTAGGCTTACCTGTAAAACACTTTATTGCTGCTAATAATGCCAATGACACTGTTGTAAATTATATGAACACGCAATCTTATGAACCAAAACCCTCTGTACAGACCATTAGTAACGCTATGGATGTTGGTAATCCAAGTAATTTTATTCGCATACAAGAGTTACACGATAATAATTTTGAAACTTTAAAAGCGAATTTATCTTCTTACAGTTTTACAGATGAAGACACAAAAACCGCACTTTTAGAATTATATAAAGATTATAATTATGTGGCAGATCCTCATGGAGCTGTTGGTTATTTAGGCGCAAAAGCTTATTTAAAAAATAATGATGTGCACGTTGTGTTTTTAGAAACAGCGCATCCCACAAAATTTTTAGATGTAGTTGAAGATGTTGTTGCGCAAAAAGTTAAATTACCACCTCAAATTGAAGCGGTTATGGATAAAGAAAAAGTGGCTATTGCTGTTAGTTCTTATTCTGAATTGAAGGAGTTTTTGTTATCCTAACAAATTAAATTTCCTCTATTTCTTAAGTGTTCTATAGTATACTTTATTATAGTGGTAATGCATAATACAAAATAATAGCTCTAGTTTTATTTATTTTACACTTAAACCCAAATAAGCGTAGCTTTATATAGTTTTTACTTTTCAAGACCTTAGAATAATTACTTTTATAGTATTAACGGTAATTACCAATGAAAATAAAATCGCTTATTATCCTTTTATGTTTTACAGTTTTCTGTAAAGCACAACAATTTACGTTAGAAACTGCACTCAACCCTACTGTAAATGAAACCTCTGGGCTACTCTATCTAAATAATACGCTCATTACTCATAACGATTCTGCAAACACAAATCAATTGTTTGATATAGATATAGAAACTGGTGAAGTGATTAGAACAGTTACAATAACCAATGCTACAAATGTAGATTGGGAAGATCTAACGTATGACGATATTTACATATACATTGGTGATTTTGGAAATAACGCGGGAGACCGTACAGATCTTAAAATCTATCGCATTACGATAGCAGATTATTTTGCGAGCACTACAGTAACTGCTGATGTTATCAATTATGATTATAGTAACCAAACTAATTTTACTCCAAGTTCCTTCGCTACAAATTTTGATGCTGAAGGCTTAATCCATTATAACAACCAACTTTATATTTTTAGTAAAAATTGGCTAGATAGTAATACTAATATTTACGCAATACCCAAAACACCAGGAACTTACAGTATTTCTATGGTAGATACCATTAATGCTGAAGGTTTAATTTCTGGTGCAACTTATAACAATCTAGATAACAGTATTGTACTCTGTGGATATGATGGTGATGGTCCTTTTTTAATTCAATTAAGCACATTTAGTTCTGGATTATTTTCTAATGGTTCTATTGTAAAATCTTCTTTTACGGTACCTACCAATTATTCGGTACAAATAGAAGGTGTTACTTCTATTAGTGCTTCAGAATATTATGTTACAGCTGAAAACAATACACAAGGTCTAGCGGGTTTGTATAGCTTTGATTTTTCAACTTTAAGTGTTGCTGATTTTGAAAAAGATTTAATCACTTTTTATCCTAATCCGGCGAAAGATAAAATTTTCATCAATATAGCTAATTGTATAACTAAAATCTATTCAATTACAGGAAAATTAGTAAGGACATCTATAAATCAAATAATTGATATTTCTGATTTCACTAGTGGGATTTACATTTTAACACTAAAACAAAGTGAAAGTCTAAATTCTACTGTTAAAAAATTAGTTGTTCAATAAAAGAAAGTGAATTACAACGGTAAAATATTTAGACCAATACAGACCTCTGAAAACAGTGAAACATCTATAGACACTGTTTTTAAATATAAACAGAAAGGTACTGTTTTAACGTCTAATTATTCCGGAGGAAAAATTATAAAAGGTCATCTTATTGGTATTGTTGCTGATGATGGATCTATAGAAATGTCTTACCATCAAATAAATACGGATGGTAATCTAATGACAGGAGTTTGTACCTCTAACCCCAAAATTTTAGCAAATGGAAAAATTAGACTTCATGAAACCTGGAAATGGACTTCTGGTGATAAAAGTGAAGGCAAATCTATCATTGAAGAGCAATAATAAACTATCCTAAAATTCTCACCAACAATTCCTTTAGTAAATCACCTTGAGGTACAGCATTAGAACCAACACCTTTACTCTTTACATCAAATTCGCGCAGCAAACCAATTACTTTACTCACGTTTTTCATCGGGTAATTGCGAGCAGCAGTCAAATACTGATTAACGAAATAAGCATTTACTCTTAGAGCGGATTTTACATTACGTGGATTTTTATCGTGCATACCATGAAGATGCAACAACTTTGAGAAGAAACCAAACAATATTGCTACTGTAACTACTATAGGATTATCTTTTGGATTATCTGCAAAATATTTGGCAATTTTATGTGCTTTCAAAACATTACGTTCACCAACGGCTTTACACAATTCAAAATTATTATAGTCTTTACTTATACCAATATTTTCTTCAATATGATCTGGAGTAATCTGTGTACCTTTTGGTAATACAATTTGTAATTTACTAAGCTCATTGTTTACCTTTCCTAAATCTGTGCCCAAAAACTCCACGAGCATCAATGCTGCTTTAGGTGAGATATCGTAACCTTTACCTTTGAGTACACGTCTAATCCAATCTGGCATCTGATTATCGTAAAGTTTTTTACTTTCAAAAATTACAGCCTCACTTTTCTTCAGTGCTTTATAAAGTGCTTTTCGTTTATCAAGCTTTTTGTATTTGTAGTTTATAACCAAAACCGTAGTTGGTTGAGGTTGCTCTGCATAGTGCACTAATTTTTCAATAGTACGGCTTAAGTCTTGCGCCTCTTTAATAATAACCACTTGTCGCTCTGCCATCATTGGGTAGCGTTTGGCATTGCTTACAATATCATCAATAGACACATCACGACCATACAAAACCATTTGGTTAAATCCTTTTTCAGATTCATCCAAAACAGTGTCTTCAATAAAATCTGAAATCTTATCAATATAATAAGCTTCCTCACCCATTAGAAAATAGATAGGTTTAAGATCACCTTTTTTTATGGTGGAAACTAATTGTTTTACGTCGTCCAATTCTTTTAAAAATTCCAAAACTAAATTCCAAATTCCAATAGAGTTTTAGAAAGCTCAAGGCTCAACTTTTTTGGATTTTGGGATTTAAAGATTGTGATTTGAAGTATTCTATATTAACTTTGAAAAAAACCGTTAAACTGCCATTGCAAGACCTTAACTTTCCAAAGTTTGAATACCGTTTCAAAAGTACAGAAAATAAAGTTTCTATTTTTGATGTGATTCGGAAAAAATTCATCATTCTTCAACCCGAAGAATGGGTGCGACAACACTGCGTGCATTATTTAATTAATGACAA
>Ga0114956_1000748_pt1 | contig 24585 bp, 18 predicted proteins | sample MaitaG_FD_87304 | JGI IMG/M metagenome (GOLD analysis project Ga0114956, IMG submission 87304) | Marine algal microbial communities from Maine, USA - Maine_Asex2 metaG | ecosystem: Host-associated > Algae > Red algae > Unclassified | place: Maine, USA | collected 2015-01-05
AACATATAACAGAAAATTGTCCAAGGTGCACCTGCAAATCCAATTAATGGTACTCTACCGTTTAAATTCTTTTTAGTTTCTTCAATCGCTTTTAGCGTGTATGATACTCTTGAAGCTTCTGCGGCAATCATTCGCTCAACATCAGCTTTACCTTTAATGGTGTTTTCAAACCATGGCCCTTTCTTTTCAACCATTTGATAGGGTAAACCCATTGCTTCAGGTATTACCAAAATGTCAGAAAAGATAATTGCAGCATCTACTCCCAATTCATCAACTGGTTGTATGGTAACTTCCGCGGCCAACTCTGGTGTTTCTACCAACTCCTTAAAACCCGATAGCTTTCCCCGCAATGCTCGGTATTGAGGTAATATTCTACCTGCCTGACGCATTAACCACACAGGCGTTCTTTCCGTTTTTTCTCCTCTTGCTGCTCTTAAAAGCAAATCGTTCTCTAAAATCATTGTTACTTATAAAATCAATTAACACGCTTATTGGAACGTGGGCGCTCCAAACAAGGCTTAGTAAGACTACAAAGAACGTAAATCAACAATTTAGTTGTTTGTATTTGTTGAAATTAATTATTGTTAGCCACTTATCTTGTGCATAATTAAACTAATATGAGCGAACCTTATAAAGAATTTGTCATTGATTTAAAGCAAGTATCTATCTATCAAGATAAAAGCCTAATTCTATCTGATGTGAATTTGCGAATTAAACAAGGTGAATTTGTGTATTTAGTGGGTAAAACTGGTAGTGGAAAAAGTAGTTTACTAAAAACTATTTATGCAGATTTAAGCCTAAAGAAAGGCCAAGGCAATGTAGTTGGCTTTGATTTAGGTAAAGTAAAAACTAAAGAAGTACCGCAGCTTAGAAGAAAATTAGGAATCGTGTTTCAAGATTTTCAGCTATTGATGGACCGCAGTATTAACGAAAATTTAGAGTTTGTTTTAAAGGCTACCGGCTGGAAGAAGAAAGAGGAAATGAAATTTAGAATAGATGATTGCCTCAAAAAGGTAAACTTACATACCAAAGGATTTAAAATGCCACATGAGTTATCTGGCGGTGAGCAGCAGAGAGTGGTTATAGCAAGAGCTTTACTTAATGAACCAGTGCTTATACTTGCAGATGAACCTACGGGTAATCTTGACCCAGATACTTCTGATGAGATTATGCAATTGCTAATATCATTATGCAAAGAGTTGAATACAGGGGTTTTAATGGCTACGCACGATTATACAATTTTGGAGAAATTTCCTAGTAGAATACTTACCTGTGTAAACGGTGGTATTATTGATGAAGAGAATTTTGATTTTGGCTAACCTTTTCTTAAATAAGATGCGGGTTGTAAATTAAATCGACTACTTTTTGTGCATTGATATCGTTGGAATATAGTTTATCCAAGACTTTAGCTCGTTTATCTATCTCTTGTTGAGTAAACTCAATATTAAAAAGTCTTTCCACTTCACCTCTAATTTTGTAAGCTTCCTCTTTAATTGTGCACAAATCAGATAGTCCAGTATTATCTACCATTGCCTTGTTAACTACCACAAAACGACCATTGTATAGGGCATACAGCAGCTTTAGTTTTAAGCCTGTTGCTTGAAAAGTAGGCAACACATTTATATGTGCATTTTTTATTAAATAAGCCATTTCTGAGGCTGATAAGTTGGGTTTTAACTCAATGTTTTTCATTCCTTTTACCAAACTAACTAAAGTTTTAGATGGCTGAAGCCCAGCAATTACAAAAGGAATATCTGAATTATTAAATACTTGAGTTGCCAAATAAATGGCTGTTTTATTGTTTTCGGCAACATTTAGGTTACCATGGTATAAGGCAAACTTACCTTTACCAGGTTGGCTCGTAACCGCCTCTGAAGCATGAAAGCTAGGTACCAAAAATGATTTACCATACTTTGCTTTAAAGTACTTATCATCTGCTTGTGTAACTGTTAAAATCTTATCTGCATACCGCAAAACATCTTGATATTTTTTGAGCTTTTGAGCTTCTTGTACAAAGTAATAGCGCTTTAGCATATTGCGCTCTACCTTTCCTAAATGCCAATAATAGTCCCACTCAATATTGTGCATTCGAACTACCTTAAGTCTATCTTCAAAATCTTCATCAGATAAATAAGTGCACGTATGCAATCCTTCAAAAAATATGGGATATTCATCTTTTAACAAATTCTCTTTAAGCGCAGATGATCTTCTAGATTTAACAATATAAGGCGCTTTGCTAAACATAGAAGTAAGTATGCCTTTTCGATCATAGTAATATACCTCCTCACAATATTTGTTTAACTCAACTGAAGTTTCTCTATCATATTGAAAACAGTGTAAGTGCAATTTAATGCCTAAACCATTTAACTTTTTTATACGGTAAAACACATCAATTATTCCTCCATAATTTGGCGGATAAGGTATTGCAAATGATATGATGTGAAGATGCTTATCCATTCAATACGGTATCATAAATATTCAACAAAACAGGTGTTTCTTTTTCCCAATTCAACGTTAATTTTGCACTTGAACAGTTACTTTTAATAATATCATATAAACTGCTGCTTAATAGTAGTTTATTAATTTCTTTTGACAAATTGTCAGTCGATAAATCATCTACTAAAACAGCCACATTGTACTCATCATTAACTCGTTTAAACTCAGGAAAATTTATACATAATTGAGGCAATTCGGCTTGTACATAATCGAAAAACTTATTGTTTAAGGAGTAATAATAATTCAATCCTAAATTTTGCGCTAAGTTAACGCCAATCTTTGCTTTTTTAGTAAGCACTTTGAGCGCTGCGGGTTCAACAAATCCTAAAAATTCAATCTTATTTTCTAGGTTTTCTTGCTTTACCAGCTCCCGTAATTCTTTGGCTATTGGTCCATCTCCAGCAATTTTAAAAATAGCATCTACATGGTGCATTGCTTTAATCATTTCCTCAATTCCTCTACCAACATTTAAAGCTCCTTGATACAATATGAAGCCTTCATTTTCATTATTCTGATTCTTTGATTCAATATAATTTGGCATATTTCTAACCAAACCAAAGGGCTTATTATGTTTTTCAGCTAAAATATCGCCAATACTTTTACTAACTGTATAAGCTGCATTTACCTTAGGTATGCACCATTTTTCTAACCGCCTCCAAACATTTTGCACCATGGGTCTTTCAATTACTTCTGGTACTTCTGAAAAATACTCATGCGCATCATAAATTACCTTTTTGCCTTTAATTTTTGCAGAAAGTATACCTGGTAAGAGGCTATCCATATCAACTGAGCAAATGGCATCAAATGAAGCAAATAGCAGGTAACAGAACAAGGTAATATTGTATTCTACATAAAATAGTTTTCCCTTTTTAAACAATAAACCTAAACGCACTTGCTTGAACTTTTTGTTGGCAAGAGCAATTGAATTGGGTAGTTTTCTGCCAATAAGTGTAACTCGATAACCATTGTTAACCAACGTATTACAAGTCTTAATCATTCGCTGATCGTAGCTTAAATCGTTGGTTACTGTTACTATAATGTGCTTCATCCTACCCAAATAAGCTTGTTTTCGGTGTTTTTTCTAATTCTACCTGTATCTAATAACCACTGAATTACCTTCAGCACTTTTGATGGTTGGCTAGATTTTACATTGTAGATTACCTTTTCAGAAGTTTCGGCATTTAATTTTAACATGTTTTCAATTTCGGCAAGCATGTTTTGGTACTCCAATTCAGTTAGCTTTAGTTCGTTTTTACGTTTGCAAATATCGCAAATACCACATCTTTGGTTTTTGGTTTGCCCAAAGTAGTTAAGCATGGTAACGCTTCTACATTCTGAAACATTGCCCACATAATGCAAAGCTGCATCTAGGCGCTTTAAATAATTGGTTTTGCGCTCATCATAGCTTTTTTGATCAATTCGTATTGAGCTTACCTGTTGCCTTGGCATTAAATAAGTAACCATTGATGATACTACTTTAGGTTGATAGCTAATAATGTTTTGATTTGACAGCATTTGCAATTGCTTTGATAGCTCTTGCTTGGTGATTTTTAATCGGGTAGAAATTTGGTATTCATTAATACCCATAAAGTTTTCAAAAATACCTGGGTGAGCGCGTAGCAATATTTGAATTAAGGCTTCCCTATCGCTGTTTGTTACTTGAAACTTATACAACTGATCGTTGCTTACTTCAATTTTTACTTTACTTGCCAAAAACAAATCTTCTGAAAAACTGATGTAATTATTGCGCTCCAACTCCTTAATCGCATGGTAAGCTGGTATGATTGGCAAATTATAGGTTTTACATAATTCAGCAAAATCTACTTGAAATGATAATTCTTCCCCAGAACCTACTGCCAATTTGCAAAAGTTACCCAATGCTTGGTAAGTATTTGAAATAGTGCGTAAATCAGGAAACTTTAACGTGGCTTGCTGTTTTAAGTTTAAACCATCTGTAGGATTATACATTGCAATGCCATAGGCCAATTGACCATCACGCCCTGCCCTGCCCGCTTCTTGAAAATAGTTTTCTAAGTTATCGGGCATTTCGTAATGAATTACCATTCGCACGTCTGGCTTATCTATACCCATACCAAATGCATTGGTGCAAACCATTACCCGTATTTTTCCATTGAGCCAGTCGTTTTGCTTACTATCGCGTAACTCATTTTTAATACCTGCATGGTAAAAATCGCTGGCAATATTGTGTTTTTTTAAGTGATTAGCAATTTCAACGGTTTTCTTTCTGTTGCGCACATAAACCAATCCACTACCTTTTACCTTGGTAAATAAACTAACCATTTTATTCATCTTGCTTTCTTCATGGAAAACGGCATACGCTAAATTATCCCTAGCAAATGAACCGGCAATAATGTGCTTTTTAGTAAACGACAGTTTTTCTTGAATATCGTTTTGCACAGCAGTAGTTGCTGTAGCAGTAACCGCTAAAATTGGCACATCAGGAAAATGTATTCTTAAATCGGCAATTTTAAGGTAGGCTGGTCTAAAATCATAACCCCATTGGCTAATACAATGAGCTTCATCAACAGCTATAAAGTTTATTTTGGCTTTGGAAATGAGTTTTAAAAAGTCCTCATTACATAATCGCTCAGGCGATACATACAGCAATTGGTATGCACCATAAACGGCATTTTCCATAATTATTTGCTGCTCACGCTTGCTTTGCCCCGAGAACAATGCCGCACTAACTATGTGCTTATCTTTTAAATTTTTAACCTGGTCTTTCATTAAGGCAATCAATGGCGACACAACTAAAGTCATGCCTTCCATAGCTATTGCAGGTACTTGAAAGCAAATAGACTTGCCACCACCGGTAGGAAGTAAAGCTAAAGTATCCTTGCCTTTCATTACTGAAGTGATAATATCTTCTTGTAAAGGCCTAAATTGCTCATAGCCCCAATACTTTTTAAGAATTTCTTGAATTTGCCCCACCGTCCTAGATTCATTTCAAAATTAGGTAATTTTAATGCAGTTCAGTCGTTTATAGTTTAATACTGCAACAACATAACTTTAGCCTATGCAAATACCTATCAACTCCATTATTGAAAAATGCCCAAACTGCCAATTTTTTGGCAATGAAAACGAAACTTTGGGTATACCAAAATCCATAGATCAGCTAAGCAATGAAACGAGTGATGCATTATGTTGGTTAGATGCCAATAAGTATTTAGATATAGAACAGCTAAAATTTGGCTTATTGATATTGAATGAGCAAAGCCATACTTTTCATAAAAACAAAAGCAACAATTTTTTAGTTAGTGCCACTCCTAAGCTTACTTATATAAGCATACTGCAAACCTTTTATGCTAAAGAAGCTACTCAAAATAAAGCATACCAGCATGTAGCGCATGAAACTGCAACTATTGGAAGTGATTGTATTTTTGGAAACAATGTAGTGATTGAAGAAAATGTGGTGATTGGCAACAACTGTAAAATTGGACATAATACAAGCATAAAGGCCAATAGTATAATTGGCAACAATGTTACCATTGGCAGTAATTGTGCCGTTGGCGCAACTGGGTTTAACTACGATTTAAATGCTGAAGGACAATGGATTACTGCACCAGCTTTTGGCAAAGTGATTATAAAAGATGATGTAAGGCTGTTTAACAATGTAATTGTAGACGCTCCCATTGAAGGCGAAACATTGTTACAAAGCAATGCAAAAATTGCCAGTAATGTTGTAATAGAAGGTGGAGCGAGCATTGGAGAAAGTACTTTAATTAACACCAATTGCGCGATTGGCAGAAAAGTAGTTATTCAACCTAATTGTTGGTTGGCACAAGGAACCGTTGTTAGAGAGCATGTTGTTTTGGCCGTAAACACATTTACTGGAATTGGAGCTGGTGTTGTGCGGAATAGCAATGCTGGTGAATTGTTGTTTGGTAATCCTGCTCAAGTTATTCAAAAGCGGGGATAGGTAGATGGAACTACATCAAAAGAAGTCCTTCTTCCTAAACAATAACACAATTAGCAAACTAAATACCAAAGAAGCTGCAAGTATTAGCCAAAATGAAACATCTGTACTTGTGCTGGTAAATGGCAACTTGGTGTTCATTCCATAAAAACTAGCCACCAAGGTTGGTACCATTAACACTATGGTTATTGAGGTAAGTCTTTTAAGCACCTTATTTAAGTTGTTGCTAATTATTGATGCAAATGCGTCCATTGTTCCATTTAATATATTGGTGTAAACATCAGTCATTTCTAGCGCCTGCTTATTGTCAATCAATATATCTTCAAATAGGTTTTCTGCATATTCATCACTGGCTAAACCTAAAAAATTGGTTCGGTGCATTTTCATTAAAACCAACTCGTTGGTGCGCAAGTTGGTGCTAAAATATACCAAGCCCTTTTGCAGGTTCAACAATTTACTGAGCTCTTCATTTCTACTGCTGTTATACAACTCTTGCTCAAACTCGTTTCTCTTTTTATTAATTTGCTGTAGGTAGTGCAAATAATAATCAGCATTGCGTTCTAATATATGAAGTACAAATTTTTCACGCTCATGTGGCAGCAAATTTTTGATAACCTTACCTACATAATAATCGATTACAGGATTTTTAGCTGCGCTTATGGTAACAATCATTTCACCCGTTAAAATAATACCGATTGGAATTGCAATAAACTGAACATCTTCTGCAATGCCACTCTCTGCAGAGTTTTGAATTGGCGTATTAATTACTATCAACTTTACATCATCTTCTTGCTCAAAACGTGAGCGCTCATTGATATCAATTGAATCTATCAAATAATCATAGGGAATATTTAACTCTTCAGATAATGCCTTAAGGTTTTCTTGATTAAAAGGAGGAAAGATGTTAATCCAACAATCCTTTTCAGGCGCATCAATGGTAACAATTTGATTATTTGATTTGCGGAGATATTGAATCATGGTACGAAATTGGATGGAATTTATTTGTAACACAAGTAAAAACCGTAAAAATTACTCCCAATCAAATAGGTTATTTATACAATATGATACAAAGTAAATTACATTTGTTCAACAAAATCAGTCCTTATCAAAGCTCTATTTAACATACCACTCTTACTTTTTAGCTTATGCTTTTTGTCATTATCTGCTCAAAGTCAATCTGCCGGATGGAAAATGGATAGCTTACAAAAGCTGGTTTCAATGCATGTAGAAGAGATTGCCAATGGCTTTGACAGCCTTAATAATGAGGACAGAATAAACGCATTGATTAGTATACCTCAATTTTATAAATATAGAGATTACGAGCCTGTTTGGGTTACAGATAGTTGCTTAAGCGATAACACTTTTGAATTACTTTGGGAAATTGAAGAAGCCAATTTAGAAGGGCTAAATCCTAACGATTATCACTTTGATAGAATGTACAAAATGTTTGAAAACGCATTAGACTATTCATTAAGTTTTGAAGAAAAGTTAGAAGACTTAGTCCATTTAGAGATTTTGCTTACAGACGCCTACCTAGTGTATGCCAATCATTTATATGAAGGAAAAATTTGCCCTGACACTTACGATTTAGATTGGGAAGTTGAATGTGATAAACGAATAAGCTTTGCAATGCATTTAGATTCTGCAATAAACAATAACAACATTGCCGAATCATTAAACCAACTAAAACCAAAGCACATTGAATACCAAAGGCTTAAAAATGCCTTGGCTCGCTTAAGTGATTATAAACCAAACGCTAAATTTGACTTGCTAAAATTAGATGGTAAAGTGGAATTTGGAGATTCAACTGAATTGAATTCAAAAATTAAAAAACGCTTGGCCTATTGGAATCATTTGGATTTAGTAAATGAATTGGACAGTAATGTGTTCGATTCCACCATGTTGTTAGCGATTATCGATTTTCAAGATGTAAATGGATTAGCGCCTGATGGCATTGTTGGAAGTAAAACCATTGAAGCGCTAAATAATCCGTTTGACAGATATTCAGAATTAGTAAAATTAAACTTGGATAGATGGAGATGGATACCGAATGAGTTTACTGCCGACCATGTAAAGGTTAACATTGCCGATTATAAAATGGAAGTGGTTGAAAACCATGAAGTAGTTGATGTGTACAATGTGATTGTTGGCAAAACTGCTAGAAAAACCCCTGTGTTTAATGATCGAATGACTTACATAGAGTTTAATCCGTATTGGACAGTACCTCCAGGAATATTAAGAAAAGACATTTTACCATCAGTACGTAAAAACACCAACTACTTGGCCAAGAAAAACTTTAAAGTTGTGGCCAGTGATGGTTCATTTGTAGACCCTAACTTAATTGATTGGCAAAGCGCAACTGCTAAAGGTTTTCCATATAGAATAAGGCAAGACCCTGGCAAAACCAACTCTTTGGGTTTAGTAAAATTTATGTTCCCCAACAAGTACAATGTATACATCCATGATACACCTAAAAAGAGCTTATTTAAAAAGCGAGAAAGAGCCTACAGTTCCGGTTGTGTAAGAGTTGAAAATCCTGAAAAATTTGCAGCTTACCTAATGCAAAAAATGGATCCAACATTTACGGTAGATAGTGTTTACAGCATTTGGGAATCTGGCAAAAATACACGTGTAGTTTTAGACAATCCTTTAGATGTTTACATATTGTATTTCACGGCAATTGCCAATGACAATGGAAATGTATTTTTAAGAAACGACATTTATAGCCGAGATAAAAAGCTAATTACCCTATTTAACGAGCCTGTTTATGGGTTGTATTAAATCTCAATTTCACCCTCAAACACCCTAGTCGCTGGGCCGTTTAAAGATAAATCAGTAAAACCATTATTGGTTTTATTTACATCAACTGATAAGCTTCCGCCTAAAGTATTTACCATTATTACATGTTTGCCTTGCATTTTATTTTGCTCATAAAAGGCAATAGCTGCTGCGGTTACACCTGTTCCGCAAGAAAGAGTTTCATCTTCTACCCCACGCTCGTAAGTGCGCACATTAATTTGGTTGTTGTGCTTAACATCAACAAAGTTTACGTTGATGCCTTCACTTTTATAAACCTCATTATATCTTACTGCAGTTCCACTTTCTTTTACGTTAATTTGCGAAACATCATCAACAAATTGTATGTAATGTGGTGAGCCTGTGTTTAACTCATAGTAATTGGTTTCCGTTTTTATTTGCTCAACATCATTCATTTGTAAAGCCACTAAGTTTTCAGCAATAATTTTGGCCTTATGTGCGCCATCTATCGCCATAAATTCACATTCATTTTTGATGATATTTAAGAAATGTGCAAAATGGGTAATGCACCTACCACCGTTACCGCACATGCTACTTTCATTACCATCAGCATTAAAGTAAATCATTTCAAAGTTAAGCTCGTTATGGTTTTGCAACAAGATTAATCCATCAGCACCAACACCAAATTTTCTATGGCAAAGCCTTTCTATTAAAGCTTTGTTTGTCGTAACAAAAGAGAGATCTCTATTGTCAATAATCACAAAATCGTTGCCAGTTCCTTGGTATTTATGAAATGTTATTTTCATTGGTGCTCTATTACTTCAATCTTTTCTTTTTCCAAATTCTTTTTGTCTTCATGCTTGTTTAAAAACCAAACCAACACCCAAATAGATATTAAAATTGCGCCTGCAATAATTGAGAATTTTCTACCCCAAACGTTTCTTGATGATATCCAAAATCCTTTATCCTGTGCCATAAATTGCTCTTGTGGTTAAATTCTGTTAAAAATTAGCTGTTAAAAGAATATATCTTTAAACTCAAAGTTATCTTTAATAATTCAGACGAAATAACATATTAATGCGTTATCAATTTGAATGGGCACAATTTTTGACACCTGAAATTTAAATAATTATCAATATGAAAAAGTATTTAGCCGTAGTAGCCATAAGTGTTATTAGCGCATTATCAGCAGTTTTTTTATATGAAAAGTTTTTTAGTGAAGACCCTCAAATAATTTACAAAGACAGTGCTTCATCTGATTTTGTAAGCCGTCCAATAATTAGCAGTGCGCCTGTTATACCTACTGATTTTACTGTTGCCGCAGAAGCATCAACACCAGCAGTAGTAAACATTACGGCTGTAGTAAAATCAAATAACGCACCACAAACAGGTGGCTTTTGGGATTTTTTTGATCAACCACGCTCTGGTCAAGTAACAGGTTCAGGCGTATTGATAACAAGAGATGGTTACGTTGTAACCAACAATCATGTGATTGCAAAGGGCGACAACATTACTGTTACCATGACAGATTTATCTGAGCATACGGCAAAATTAGTTGGTAGAGATCCTTCAACCGATATTGCGTTGTTAAAAATTGATGGATATGATTTTCCTCATTTAACTTTTGAAAATTCTGATGACGTTAAAGTGGGGCAATGGGTAATGGCCATTGGTAGTCCATTAGAATTATCTTCTACAGTTACTGCTGGTATTGTAAGTGCTAAAGGAAGAAGTATTGATATTTTAGGAAGAAACGCGCAGTTTCCAATTGAATCATTTATTCAAACAGATGCAGCGGTAAACCCTGGCAACAGTGGTGGCGCATTAATAAACACAAGTGGCAAATTGATTGGCATTAATACGGCAATTAAATCAAACACTGGCGGTTATAGTGGTTATTCATTTGCAGTGCCAAGTAATATTGTGGCGAAAGTAGTTTCAGATTTAAGAGACTTTGGAGCAGTGCAAAGAGCGTTTTTAGGTGTATCTATCTCAAGAAAAATACCTGCTGAATTAAATATAGACAGAGGTGTTTATGTGGAAGATGTTAGGCAAGGAAGCGGAGCAATTGATGCCGGATTAAAAAGAGGTGATGTAATAAAAAATATTAACTCGGTAAACGTTAATACCATGCCTGAGTTGTTGGAGCAAGCTGCTCAATACCGTCCAGGCGATTTTGTAGATGTTGACTATATAAGAAATGGCAAAAACTATAAAACTAAAGTTGAGTTGAGAAATTTAGATGGAACAACTCGTTTAATTAAAAACAATGAAAGTGAATTGACCAATATACTAGGCGCAAGGTTTGGTGAGTTAAATGATAGCGAATTGGAGAATTTAGGTATTGGTAATGGCGTTAAAATTAATATGCTAGGTAATGGCGCTTTACGAATGGCTGGCATAAAAACTGGTTTTGTAATTACCTCAGTAAATGAAGAGCCTGTTGCAAATGTGGGTGAATTAATGGAAAAATTAGGCAACGAAACGGGTATCATCTATTTAGAAGGTGTGTATCCTGATTACGATAAAATATTTTCTTACTCGGTTAGAATGTAAGAAGTAAAATACAATTATGGTTAATTGATTTGAGAGGTCTGGACAATTTGTTCAGACCTTTTTTTATGCTGATTGAATTGATAACAGCTAGACTTAAGAGCATATACAAAGAGGCTTGTCCGACTATAAGCAGGCCTGCAGAGCATGGTCAATCAAAAATTGTGATTTAATTTCTTGCAAAAAGGTTAAGTCAATTATTCCCCTGCCTCAGGCGCAAGCGCTACGACTAAACCATCAATTTGATTAGTTACTTTAATTTGACAGCAAAGACGGCTGTTGTCTTCTACAAAAAAGGCTTGATCTAGCATGTCTTCCTCATCATCAGTAGGCTCAGTAAGCTCATGATCAGATTGGATATAACAATGACAACTTGCACATAGGGCCATACCCCCGCAAGTGCCTTTAACGGGCAACTCATTCGCTTGACAAAGCTCCATCATATTCAGGTTCATATCTGTTGGGGCATCTAATTGATGCTCCTTCCCTTCTCTATCAATAACGATTACTTTAACATCCATAGTTATACCATTTTAGCTTGGTAAGAGTTCGAATAGAGTAGCGTTGTTTTTTTGTTAGACAATGAAAAAAAATATTGCATAGCTGCGCTACGGTATAATTTTTTGAAGAAGTATAACGGAAAAAAAACCTGTTTTATTCGGATTATTATCATGTTAAAATGGTATTAAAAACCTTCAATACCACCCATTACAGTAGTGTATTTAAATGATAATTTTTTATCTGGATAAATTCGCTTGAATGCCGATTGCACCATTATGGTAGCTTCATGAAAACCACATAATATTAGTTTTAACTTTCCTTCATAGGTGTTGATATCGCCTATGGCATAAATACCTTCAACATTGGTGCTATAGTCTAAAGTGTTTACTTCAATGGCATTTTTATTAATGTTTAATCCCCAATTTGCAATAGGCCCTAAAGTTGGAGCTAAGCCGAACAGAGGCAACCAAACATCTGTTTGCAGTGTTAAATTTCCATTGTTTTTAGTTTTTACCGTTACTGCTTCTAATTGTTCTTTACCTTGCAGTTCAACAACCTCAGCTTCTGTAATCAAATTTATTTTACCTGCTTCCGCCAACTTCATTACTTTTTCAACTGAATCTAAATGGCCTCTAAAAGAAGAACGCCTGTGAACTAAAGTAACTTTTGAAGCAACATCATTGGCCAAAAATATCGCCCAATCCAATGCTGAGTCTCCTCCGCCAGATATAATCACTTCTTTATTTCGATAGTCTTCTGGATCGCGAACTATATAATCAATTCCCTTCTTTTCAAAATCCGCAATATTGGCAATGGGCGGTTTGCGTGGCTGAAAGCAACCCAATCCTCCAGCAATTGCTAAAACAGGCGCTTGATGAACAACTCCATTTTCTGTTGTTACTTCAAATAATCCATCATTTTCATTTATTTCAACAGCCTTTTGCCCCAAAGTAAAACCTGGGTTAAATGGCTCAATTTGCTTCATCAAATTATCTACCAAATCGCCTGCTAAAATTTCAGGGAAACCAGGAATATCATAGATAGGTTTTTTAGGATAAATTTCTGCACATTGCCCACCTGGTATGGGTAAAGCATCAATTAAATGACATTTTAATTTTAATAGACCAGCCTCAAAAACGGTAAACAATCCGCAAGGGCCAGCACCAATAATTAATATGTCGGTTTTAATCCGCATTACGTATAATACTTAGTTGTGAGGGTTGAAAGACCAATAAAAAAAGTCCTTTTACCGAGTTGTGCATAGCAACGCTATGATTAAATCGGAAAAGGGAGTGCAGCGTCTTATTTTGTAGGTATTTCAGACCGTAATCTATTTTGTAATGCATAATACGGATTCATTCACAATTGTAAAATTAGAAAATAAGCGGTTGTTTAATTAAACAACTATTACTGCAATAAGTTAATGCTAGTGTGATTAGTTCCTTTAAGAAACGTACATCACATCTTTTACAGCTTGCATTACTCTTTTAACATTAGGAATTGACTCTTCTATTAATGTTGGTGAATAAGCCAATGGAACATCAGCCTGACAAACTCTTTGCACTGGTGCATCTAAATAATCGAAAGCGTGTTTTTGCATTGCATAGGCAATTTCACTGGCAATTGAACCTAGAGGCCAATTCTCATCAACAACCACCATTCTATTGGTCTTTTTTACCGAGTTAACTAGGCAATCATAATCTAAAGGTCTAATAGTTCTTAAATCAATTACCTCAGCCTTTATACCATCTTTAGCCAACTCATCAGCTGCTGCAATAGCTACTTTCATTAGTTTGTTAAATGAAACTATGGTTACATCTGTTCCTTCTCTAACAATTTTTGCTTTTCCAATAGGTATTAAGTATTCTTCCTCAGGTACTTCACCTAAATCGCCATACATTACTTCACTTTCCATAAAAACAACAGGATCGTTGTCTCTAATAGCGCTTTTCAATAAACCTTTTGCATCATATGGATTAGAAACAGAAATCACTTTTAAACCAGGAATGTTTGCGTAAGCTGCTTCAAAACTTTGAGAATGCGTTGCTGCTAATTGACCAGCAGATCCGTTGGCACCTCTAAATACTATTGGGCAACTAAATTGACCACCTGACATTTGTAACATCTTGGCAGCGCAGTTTACAATTTGATCCATTGCCAAAATTGCAAAGTTCCAAGTCATAAATTCAACAATTGGTCTAACACCATTCATTGAAGCTCCTACAGCTATACCTGTAAAACCTAGCTCCGCAATTGGAGTATCAATAATTCGCTTTGCACCAAACTCATCCAACATACCTTGGCTTACTTTATAAGCACCATTGTATTCGGCAACCTCTTCACCCATTAAAAACACGTTGTCATCTAAGCGCATTTCTTCTTGCAGTGCTTCTCTTAAAGCTTCTCTAAATCTAATTTCTCTCATGTATCCTTTAAATTAAGTGGCGCAAAAATACGGCTAAATCTATACTTTATAACTTGGGTTTAAAGGTTTAATTACCACTTCACCTGTTAGCGTATTTTGTGGTGCATTTAGCAAGTAAATTATTTGATTGGCAATATCATTTGGGTGCAGCATACTTTCATTGGCCGTTACGCCTTCAAATTGTTCGAAAAACTCGGTATTAACTGAACCTGGCATAACACAACTTACCCTAATACCAAACTTTTTAACCTCTTGAGCTAATGAAAGACTGATTCCTCTCACAGCGTGTTTTGATCCACAATATGCAGTGGCTTCAGGTATGCCACCTAAGGCAGCGGTTGATGCAATATTTATTATATCTCCACTTTTGCGACTTATAAAATCTTTTAATAACACAGTTGTACAATTATAAATGCCCTTAACATTGGTATCAAACATTAAGTCCCACTCCTGTTCAGTAATATTTTGCATAAATTTAAAAATGCCTAAACCGGCATTGTTAATTATTAGATTAGGTATTCCAACATCACTTACTGTTTTTTCATAAGCTTGCTTCACTTCACTTAAATGTCTTACATCAGTTTGTATAAATTGGAAGTTATCATTACTAGCGGCTTGTTCACAAGTGTTTCTACCCCATCCAATAACTTTTACTCCTTGCGCTAACAACTGTAAAACGCAAGCCGCACCTATGCCTTTGCTTACGCCAGTAACTACGGCAATTTTATCTTTCAAATTCATTTGTTTAGTTTTTCAATTAAGCTAATAAAGGTAGTTGGAACTTCTCTAATTTTTCGTTCTTCATAATTAAAGCAAACCATACCTGTTTTGGCAACAGCCATTAATTTGCCTGTAGTTTCATTGTTTAAGCGATAAACAAAATCGAATCCTGCTTTTGAAAAATCTGCAACATTGATTTCTCCTTTTACTTGATTACCATAGAATCCTTCCGATTTATAGCTTACAGCCAAATCTGCCTGTATTAAACTGGCTCCGCCAATGTCTAATTCGCTTAAGTTATATTTAGCTAAAAAACGTAATCTAATTTCTTGTAAGTAACCTACAATGGCATCATTTCCAAGGTGGTTGCCATAATTAACATCATCAATGCGCACTGCAATGTTGGTTTCAAACACAAAATTTTCGGGTAGTTCAATTTTTACTCTTGCCATAATACCTGTAAAAATGCAAGTTATCTAACAATAGTTACAGTTCCGCTTAAAGTTTCTTTGGTATCGCCAATTTTTACTACATAATAGTAAGTTGCATCAGGTGAGGCATCTCCATTATGCGTTCCATCCCACAGAACATTGTTAGAAGAAGAAAACATTTCATTTCCCCAGCGATTAAAAATCATTACCTCAACATCATTGTAAACAAACAAAGGGGCAATATTCCAAACATCATTTACTCCATCACCATTTGGTGAAAATGCATTGGGTAATTCAATGGGACAGGGCTCAACTTCTATAGCTACTTCTCCATTTATAACACAGCCTATGCTGTTTATAACTTGATATTGATAAACTGTATTTACCAATGGTGCAAAGGTTTGTGTTAAATCATTGATGTTGTCTATATCTGGACTAGCTGCCCATGTTATATTGTTGGTTCTCGTTAAGGTAATTTCGGTAGAATCTAGGTAACAAATTGTTAGCTCTCCGTTGGCAAATGGATTGGTTGTTTTGTCGATATAAGCAGTCACAATTAAAGTATCGAAACATCCATTTAAATCTTGAAACACCACCTGCTTTACTGGGGTATTGAAAATATCGTTATAACTATAATTTACCGAAAATGAATCAATTAAAGTATATTGTTCTGTAGAATCTATCCAAACCATTCCATTGCCAAAAACCTTTAGTTCGCCAGTTTCTCCACGGCATAAACTATCGTTCACAAAATAGGCGCTAAAAGTTGTGTCTAAGTTTACTGTAATACTATCAATTGCATCTATTGAACAACCATTGGCATTGGTAAATGAATATTGAATTGCAATAGGCACATTTAAATTTGAAACCAATGCGGGATTAAATTGATTGCCCACAACCCCTTGTCCTGAAAACACACCGCCTGCAGGACTTCCTATTAAAGTTACTGGCAGTTCATAACTGCAAATTGAATCGAATGGCAATTGAAAGGTGGTATTGGTTGTATCATAAACAACTACAACTGCAGAGTCTATTGCATTGCAACCACTAGTACTTTGATATTGATACGTAATCAAATGTGTGCCTGCCCCTGCAATTTGAGGATCAAACAAACCAGTCATATTATTGGTTAAACCCGCAAAAACACCACCTGATGGATTGGCACTTACGGTAAATGCTGGCTCATTTACGCAAACAGAATCCAAACCGATCCATGTAGTTGTAAATGGACCTAAGACTTCATATTGAAAGCTATCGACAATATTGCAATTGTTTGCATTACTATATACCAATACAGTATGCATTCCAAAACCTGCATTACTTGCTATTATTTGAGTGTTGTTTACAACACCTGGTCCAACAAGACTATCTCCCGCAGAAGGTAAGGTGTAGCTTGATGTAATGGTATCACCCAAACAAACAATGGTATCCGAAAATGAAATAAGACTGCTTGCGGATAGTACATTAAATGTTATACTATCTAAACTTTGATCACAATGGGTGCTGTCTGGAACAAAGTAAATGGTATGCCTGCCCTCTCCAGCAATACTTCCTGAAAACTGATTCGGTGGTATAACACCAGCTCCATAAACAGTATCAAATACATTGGTCATCCAAAAAGCTAAATTAGCAATAGCAACCGTTTCATTTTTACATAAAACAGTATCGTTAAGCATAGCAGGCTTAATAGGATTTAAGTTCAATCCTAAATCATATTCAATGCCTAAACAGCCACAATCGGAAAGATTAAATGTTTTTCTAAAGTTTCTAGCAGGAGGAATGCCTGCAAAATATTGATAAGTAAAAGTATCTATTACAATATCTACTGTGTCATTAAACTTATTCATCCCAAACAGGTTTAAAACTTTGTTGGTATCGCATTCGATTAAAGACTTGTCAGGCGGGTTTAGCCAAATTTGTATGGTATCTCCTAAACAATATTTTTCTGCAAATGAAAATGAATTTGATAAGCCTATGACATCAAACGCATTCACCCCACAACCCAAAGACAATTTGGCAACGTTATTTGAATCTATTTTATACTCTGTTAATCCTACATATGCATCAGGACCACAAAAATCTCCTTGAAAATTATAACCTTGCATGTAGCCATACCCCTCAACTAGCTGACCACAATACAAAGATTGCGGACACCCAAAAACTAATACACGCCTCATCTTGTTAAACAAAAAGATCATTGTATCCTTGTAAATAATCCCATCTGCAGGATTTGAATTTTTATATTTTGCAATGGTGTCGCCTACAGATAAACTAAAGTCGAACAACAAAGATTCAGAAAGTAATCCAGTGTCATCTACACCTGCCCAATATACTTTTTTATTGATAGTATCATCTCTTAATAAAGTTCTATTACTAATTGGTGTATTTGGTGATGCAGAGCAAGGCGGACAAACTAACTCGGTATATAAGGCACCGTTTATCAAAGTATCTTCACCAAAATAAGTATATTGAGAACCAGTGTAGTCCAGCGTGCCCAAAATGTCCTGGCTTACCGCATAGTGCGCGAAACACCAAGTAGCATCCTTATCAAAAGGACAATAAGATTGGGCAGTTACATCATTAAAAAAAGGCAGCAACAGCAATACTAAAATTAGTTTGCGCATTGTCTAAAGTTAAACCATATTTTTTAAAACTTCATTCTAGCCATAGCGGGTACATCCAAACTTGCAAAATCTTCACTTAAGTATTTATAATGGGCAGTTATGGCTATCATGGCTGCATTATCAGTGCAGTATTCAAACTTTGGTATGTAAGTATTCCATTTTAGCTTTTGACCTAACTCTTCAAACTGCTTTCGCAATGCTGAGTTGGCCGAAACCCCACCGGCAATTGAAACATGATTGATGCCATGTTCTTTGGCTGCTCGTTTCAACTTGCCTAGCAATATATCTACAATGGTTTGTTGTATTGAAGCGCATAAATCTGCTTTGTGATCTTCAATAAAGTTTGGATTTACTTTCAATTGTTTTTGAACGTAATATAAAATAGACGTTTTTACTCCACTAAAGCTAAAGTTCAATCCTTGTATTTTTGGTTTCCCAAAGGTGAATGCCTCAGGATTGCCTTCTTTACTATGCTTGTCAATCAATGGTCCACCAGGATATGAAAAGCCCAATAATTTTGCTGATTTATCAAAAGCTTCTCCCGCTGCATCATCTAAAGTGTTGCCAATAACTTCCATTTTTAAATAATCTGTAACCTTTACAATTTGTGTATGTCCACCAGAAACAGTTAAACATAAAAATGGAAACTGTGGCTTAGGGTCATCAATAAAATGTGCCATAACATGCGCTATCATGTGGTTTACCGTAATCAACGGAATACTTAAATTAAATGCCATTGCCTTGCAAAAACTGTTGCCTACCAATAATGAACCTAGTAATCCTGGACCTTGCGTAAATGCAATTGCTGATAATTCATGTTGTTCAACACCTGCTTCTTTCAATGCAGCATCTACCACAGGTACAATGTTTAATTGATGCTTACGGCTAGCCATTTCGGGTATTACCCCACCATACTTTGCATGTATGGTTTGATTGGCAATACAATTGGCAAGAATTTTGCCATCTTTTATAATAGCCGCAGATGTATCATCACAAGAAGATTCAACAGCAAGAATGGTGATAGACATTGTTGTAAATATTAATACTGTCGCTAATTTATAATTAATTTTACCCACTAAAGAGGGCAACAGGCAAATGAAAAAAATTTGGATTGTATTATTAATACTATTGTTATTGCTTGGCATTGCTATTGGCGTGGCTTATGTATTAATACAACAACCAAAAACCCAAAGCCGCTTAGCCAACAAATTAACCAAAAATCTTTCTGAAAATATTGGCTTACCTGTTACCATTGAGTCGGTTGACGTTGAATTGTTTAGCAAAGCAACAATAAACAACTTTAATGTAGGTGATGAATTTGGAGACACCCTAATTCAAATAAGCCAAATAAAATCAAACATCAATGTATTTGATCTCTTTGGAAAATCTATAGATATACAAGACATAGAAATTGAAGATGCTCACATTCACATTACCAAAACATATGGCACTGGTAAGTACAATTCGCAAAATGTTATGGATAAGCTATTTGCCAAAAAAGACAATGGCAAAAAGAAATGGAAGGTAGATTTTAGTGATGTACATTTAAAAAACGTAACACTTCAACAAGTTGATAGCACCACAGGCAGCTCTATAACATACTACGTTAAAGATTTTACAACTACTGCCAAAAACTTTAATACCGATAAAAATGAGTTAGACTTTACCAGCACCACAATTGATGGTTTTGTACTGAAGATAAACTCATTTGAACCCAACTATTCTTTAGAGGTTGATGGGTCTTCTACTGAAACTGATAGCTTAAAACCATTTTGGAAGGTTAGCGCAGAAGATATTGCCATAACCAACTCATTGGTAGAAATAAACAATAATGACTTACAACCAACCATAAGCAATTCGGTTGACTTAGACCATCTGGCTTTTCAAGAACTAAATGGAACGATAACTAACTTTTTAGTAATAAAAGATACTGTGAGAGGTGATGTGAACTTGACTAGCGTTGAAAGAAATGGTTTTAAAATTGAAGAACTGAGTGGCAACTACGAGCAGCACAACACCTTAATGGTTTTGGATAATATGAAGTTGGTAACCAATAATAGCGAGCTTAAAGACTATTTTCATTTAAAGTTTAAATCTATGAATGATTTCTCTGCATTTGTAGATAAGGTTAAGATGGAAGCCAATTTTAACAACGCCAGCATCAGCCCTAAAGATTTAAAATATTGGGCGCCTGCCATTAACAAAATTCCATTTTTTACTGAACAACAAAACAAAAAAATGCGCTTAAATGGTCGCATTTATGGCTCGGTTGACAACTTAAAAGGAAAAAATTTAAAATTGAGCTTAGGCCAAACTGCTTATGCCGGCAAGTTTAGTATGCGTGGTCTGCCTGACATTAAAGAAACTTTTATCGATTTTAAAGCCGACTATATTATTACAAGCAGCAAAGAAATTAAGAGTTTATTGCCTCATGTTAAATTCCCAAATCAGTTTAACAAATTTGGAGATATAAATTTTGCAGGAAGGTTTACAGGTTTCGTAAATGACTTTGTAGCAGAAGGAAACGCTACTACAGCTATTGGCAGATTTAAATCGGATATAAACCTGAAAATAAACAATAATACTAATTTTAGTAAATACAATGGACAATTGGCAATTACCAATTTTAACATGGGTAGTTGGTTTGAAGAAGACAATTTAGGTAAAGCTACTTTTAACCTGCAATTAGATGGAAAAGGTTTAACACTAAATAGCTTAGATGCTGATTTAAATGGAAAGATTAATCGGCTTGAATTGAATGGCTATGCCTATGAAAATATTGATGTAGATGGGACGTTTAAACAAGAAAAATTTGACGGGAATTTTACCATAAGTGATCCAAACATTGATTTGGCATTTAAGGGTAAAGCCGATTTTTCTAAAGAAATACCAGATTTAAATTTTAATGCAGATGTAATTGCTCTTAACTTAAAAAAGTTAAATCTTACCGAAAAAGAGATCATTATTAAAGGTGCTTTTGATGCCGATTTAACTGGAGAAAAAATAGATGATTTTGTAGGTGATATTAAAGTGGTTGATGGAGTTTTAAATATGGAAGGTGAAACCTATGAGTTTGACACACTTGCAATAAACTCTAGCATAAATAATGGGCAACGAAAACTTTCTATCAATTCAGAAATTGCAACCGGTTATATTGAGGGCGACTTTACCCCATCAGAACTGCCCAACACATTTAAACAGTTTATTTACCCTTACTTTTCACAATCGGCATTTTACTCAAACACAGCAGTAGTTAACAACCAAAAATTTGAAACCAAAATTTGGATTAAAAAAACTGAAAAACTTACACAGCTGTTTCTGCCGCAATTAGGCAATGTAGAACAAGCAGTTATACAAGGTGAGTTTGATTATCAAAAAAATTATGTTGATTTAAAAATGGCTGTACCCTACACTACATTTGATGAAATTGGCTTTAGAAATTTTTCAATTGAAGTAACCAATTCAGCGCAGAGCTTAAACTTTCAATCGTTTACAGATACTCTAATTGTTAGCGATTCAATTAAAATAACTGATACTCGTTTTAATGGTAAACTAAACGAAAACCAATTAGAGTTTACCTTGGCTACTGCAAATAGTGAAGCCCCTAACCGGTTAGATGTAGCTGGTGTGCTAACCAACATTAACGATACTTTACTTGCTACTTTTTCTAAAGGAACCTTTTATTTAGATGGTAATAAATGGGAAACACAAACTAATAGCTCAGTTTTTTATGCCAATCAAATTTTTCAGAGCGATTATTTTGTTGTTTCAAACAGAAACCAAAAAATATCATTGATAAGCAAGCCTGACAAAACGCACACATCAATTACCAATTTAGATTTAGTTGATATAAATATTAGAGATATTGCAAAACTCGCTGGTTTATCTGAGTTAAAAGCAAAAGGACTTATTAGCGGAAGTCTTGAGATTAAAAGTTTAAAAAGCAACCCAATTATTCAAGCCGATTTTTCGGTACCCTTATTGGTATTTGATAAGGATACAATAGGCAGTATAAAAGTTAATGGCAACAAAACCGCTAATGATCCTTTGCTCAGTTATTCAGGCTCAATTTTTGGTGCTTACAATGATGTTAAAATTGATGGTACCTACAATTTTGATGATGAAGTTTCGCCAATAAATGCAACTCTTATTCCCGAAAAAATATACTTGCCTTCAATAGAAAAGTTTGTAAAAGACTTTGTTAGCGATTTAGATGGTTATGCAACGGGTAATCTAAAATTAACTGGTAGCATTGAGCAACCCACAGCAAATGGACAAATTACCTTACAAAACGCAGCTTTAAAAGTTAACTACTTGGGCACTAAATATACCATAACCAACCAAACGGTTAAGGTTTTAAAAAATAAGATTGATTTAACAGGTTTAGTTATTAATGATAGTGATGGAAGAAGCGCTTACGGCAGTGGATTTATTGGGCATACCTATTTTAACGATTGGTATTTAAACTGCTCAATAAACTCCGAAAATTTTAAATTTTTAAACACCAATAAGCTAAGCAATGATTTGTATTATGGTGTTGCGTATGCAAGAGCTACAATAGGTTTTGAAGGACCGTTAAGTAACATGATTATTAAAGTTACTGGCTCACCAAAAGAAGGTACAGTTTTTAATATTCCCATTTCAGATAGCAAAACAACACAGCAATACGACTTTATAAGATTTACCAATAGCGGGGCTGATAAAGACCAAGAAAAACCAAGGAAAAAACTTACTGGCGTTATATTGGATATGAGCCTAGATTTGAATCCTTCTGCAAAAGTGAACATTATTTTAGATGAAGCAACAAGAGATATTTTAGAGGCTAGAGGAAATGGCAATTTGCAATTAAACGTAAACACACTTGGAGATTTTACCATGTATGGCGATTATGTAGCCACTAGTGGAGAATACCTTTTTACTTTTCAAGACTTATTGGTAAATAAACGATTTAAGGTAAAGCCCGGAGGAAGAATTTTGTGGACGGGCGATCCTTATGAAGCTCAAATTAATATTGAAGCCATTTATGAAACTACTGCGTCTATAAAAGATTTAAAGGAGAGTTACTCACAGAGAAATCAATCAAATAACAACAGCAGTGGAAGTAATAGAATTGAAACCGATTTGTTTTTGAAATTAACGGGTTCGTTGTTAAATCCTGAAGTGAATTTTGACTTTGAAACAGAAGAAAGTGGTTCTGATTCTCAGATTGAACTTAGCGCCATATTTAATGCAATTAAAGGCAATCAAAACGAGCTAAACAAGCAAGTTTTTGGCTTGTTAGTAATGAACAAATTTTTACCTGTTACGTCAGGTTTTGGCAATACTGCCGATCAAATAGGTTCAAGTGTAAGTGCAACCGCATCAGAGTTTTTGTTTAATCAAATTTCAATTTACCTAAGCGACTTTTTTAGCAGTTTTATTACTGAAGTTGAGTTAGATATTAATTTAGACAGTTATGATGCAAGTAGCACTGATTTAGAAAATGTGCAAGGCAATGAACTACAAGTGGCTTTAAGCAAGCAATTTTTTGATGATAGAGTAAACATTATTGTAGGAGGGAATTTTGACTTTACGAGTTCAGAATTGCCTGGAGATGCTAACTCTAGTGATATAAGTGGTGACTTTATTATAGAATATGACATTAGCCGTGATGGCAACTTAAAAGTAAAAGCTTTTAGGCGATCAGTATCTGATGTTTTTATAGATGGGAACAAAAGTCGAACTGGCGTGGGTATGTTTTACACCGTTGAGTACGACCACCTAAGCGAGTTGTTTAATCGAAAAAAGAAACCAAAAAAACAAAAAAGTAACAACAATGCTACGGGTATGATTGAGCCCGAAAAAGTCGGTGTTCGGGAGTTTTGATTAAGGGTTGTAAGAACCTAGATCTGACAATTGTTGCTAACTGAACCAATCTAATTACCGCAGGCTTGAAAATCTGTTCAAAAAAACATTCATGGTGTTCGCAACTGCGAGCCATTGCCCTGGGGGCAATAGGTGTGATCTGTCCTAAAAAGCTTCCCCCTCCTAGCCTCCCCAGGGAGGACAGATTTTTAGGTTATTGTGAATAGCTCCTAACAAAATAACTTAGTTGATACTCGAAAATTTGTCCCCGCTGGCGGGGGTTAGGGGGTGGAATTA
>Ga0114956_1000750_pt1 | contig 24573 bp, 27 predicted proteins | sample MaitaG_FD_87304 | JGI IMG/M metagenome (GOLD analysis project Ga0114956, IMG submission 87304) | Marine algal microbial communities from Maine, USA - Maine_Asex2 metaG | ecosystem: Host-associated > Algae > Red algae > Unclassified | place: Maine, USA | collected 2015-01-05
GCTCCGATACCTGCGCCCATACCCGCTCCGAAACCTCCGCCACCACTCTCCTGTGCCAGAGTCATCGCCAATTGCAATCCATTCATGTCATCTTCCCTCGGCTATCAGTGCGATTCGTTTTCCGAAAGAGTCACGGCTGGGGCTTCCACGAAATCAAGACCCAACCACGACGCATCCTGCACTGCGGTTCTGTGTTCGTGACAAACGCTAAGAATGTGTCCAGCCGACCGCATCAGCCACGGGGCTGATCCGGGTCAGCTCTGAGGTGGAGATTCGAGGAGTGCGTGCTCGTGGGCGAAGACGATGGCGGCGGCTCGGTCGCGAAGTGCGAGCTTTCTGAGCACCGAGCTCAAGTGGGTCTTGACCGTGGCTTGACTGATGAACAGCTCATCGGCGACTTCGGCATTGGTTGCGCCCCGTCCGACAACCGCCAACACGTCGAGCTCTCTCGGAGTCAGCCGCTCGACGCCAGACGGCACCGCCCGGTCGGTGCGACGGTAGCTGGCCAGCACGCGAGCGGTCACTGCTGGATCGAGCCAGGCATCGCCCTGCGCCACCCGTTCGATGGCCCGGATGATCTCCTCACCAGGAGCGTCCTTGAGAACGAAACCCGCTGCGCCGGCATGCAGCGCAGCGGCGATCGTTGCGTCGTCGTCGAAGGTCGTCAGGACCAGCACTGGTGGACCATTGACACGACGAACCTCACCAGTTGCGGTCGCCCCGTCCATACGTTTCATCCGGATGTCCATCACCACAACATCGATGAGGTGACACCGCAGAGCATCGAGCACCTGATCGCCGTCGTCGCGTTCGGCCACCACCTCGATGTGCCCGCTGGTCTCCACCACCCGACGCAGGCCCTGACGAACCAGGGGTTGGTCGTCGACGAGTAACAACCTGATCATGCCGGGATCTTCGCTTTGAGTCGCCAGGACCGGGCGCCCTCGGTCGGCCCGGCCTCGAACGTGCCGCCGACCGCGGTGACCCGGGCCCGAGCAACGGCCAGCCCGACGCCACTCCCCTGGTCTGCGTTGCCGCTGCTGCGGCTGGTGTGGTTGACGATCTCGAGCTCGACAGCACCATCGGCGGCAGAGATGCGCATGTCGATAGGTCCGTGTCCGTGCCGCACTGCGTTGGTGAGGCCCTCCCGGGCCAGTCGATAGGCAGTGACCGAGGCGAGCTGAGACAACCCGCCGCTGCCGACATCGGTGTCGATGTCGGCGTCAGAGCGGATCTCCACTCCACTGTCAGAGAAGCTCCCGAGCAACGCCGCGAGATCGCCGAGATCGGGCTGGCTGTGCAGCGAGGGTCCGTCGGCGTCACGCAACAAACGCACGATGCCGCGAATCTCGTGCATGCTTGCCCGCCCGTTGCGTTCGGCTTCCTCGAGCGATTCGATCGCGGCCTCTGGATTGGCCGGCAACGACAACCTCGCTGCGTTGATGTGCAACATGGTCACCGCCATGGCGTGCCCAACGATGTCGTGCACATCAGCCGCCACTCGCTGGCGTTCCTCAACGATCACCGTGTCGGCAACACGTTCCTGCGCCACCCGAAGCTCAGCCACCGCGAAAGCGAATCCAACCACCAACGCAACAACCCCAGCCGAGACCCACAAGGTTCCCCCCGCGCCGTCATAGGACCGACTCACTCCGACCAGGGTCATCATCACGGCCAGCGGCCAGTACGACCAAGCCGGCTGGAGATGAGCCCACCATCTCCCCCGCTTCCACCGCACACCCAACAGCCGTCGAAAACCGTCCACCGCCCCGGCCCCGCCCACGAGGTACAGCACCCACGCCACCACAGCACTCTCTTCGTGAACCATCTGACCGCTCGCCCACACCATCAAGCCCACAGCGAACACCACCGAACCCAGGCCGGCCTGAGGCGACACCCACCGCACAGACGAACCACCACCCCAACCAGAGCCGGACCTCGCATCCTGCACCGACATCATCTCGATCATGCATCCAGTATCCCCGCACACCGTTCCCCTCACATCAGCTTCAGGGATGAGAACGATCGGCCGCGATCCGACGAAACGACATACAGTCGCACCGCTATCTCGGCCGTGGCCCGAGAGATGATGCAACTCTAGAGAAGAACAAAAACAGCTGAAGTTCGCTACCCGCTCCCACCCTGGCCGGAAGTTGGCGCCAACACGTGTTATGCGTATAGTATGCGCATGGCAAAGGTGAGTGTCTCGATCCCGGATGACATTGTTGCCGCGGCGAAAGCGGCTGGGCTCAACATCTCCCGGCTGGCCACACTCGCATTGTCGAGTGAACTCGACCGCCAAGCCAAGGTGGCCGAACTTGACGCATATCTTGCTCAACTCGAACACGAGCTCGGGCCCGTAGGCATTGATGAGGCGACCGAGGCGGCCGAGTGGGCCGCTCGCCTCGATGCGGCCAACGACGAGGTTTCTACTCGTTCACGTCGCAGCGCATGACACTGATTCTTGACGCCGGCGGGGTGAGCGCCCTAGCCGGCCAGCGAGCTCGCCTGGCGGAACTACGCGAGCGAGATCTCTGGCCGCCGGTTGTCCCGTCTGTGGTTCTCACCGAGGCGCTAAGCGGCGACCACCGCCGCGATCATCACACCAATCGGCTACTACGGTTGTGTCTCATCAACACCGTCGATGAGGACCTCGCTCGGCAGGCGGCACGACTGAGAACCGCAACCGGGAGAGCGGGCGAGATCGCGGCAACCGACGCAATCGTCGTGGCTCAAGCGGCTCGGACCACCGAACCCAACATCTTGACCAGCGACCCCGGCGACATCAGGTCACTCATCGCGAACTGCACGACGGCCATAGCGATCACGCCAACCTGACACCCCCGTGTCATTCACGCCATCATGAGCGTCTGAGCTGGGCGCGAGCAACTGCCCGAACACCAACGCGTGCATCCCTCAAGCACCTACGCCGTCGGCTTCTCGGCCGCCGAGCGAGGCAGCGGGCTCTCGATGATGCTCGACGTCTTCGCCGACCGCGCCCTGGCTGAAGGGCGCCTCGCCCAGCCGTTCGAGTACGCGTGCCCGGTGACCGAGGCGTCTTGGCTCGTCGAACAACCCGAACGCGATCGCTCCGACGCAGCACGAGCATTTGCCAGCTGGATTCTTGAGCGGCAACGGCAGCGGTCATCAGTTGTGCCACACTTCGAACGGTCTCGATGAGCCGTTGCTCGGAGTCGTCGAGCTTCTTACGAAGCGACGAGATGAAGGTCTCGACGATTGCAGACTCGCCGTCGAAGTCGTAGTCCCAGACGTGGTCCAGGATTTGGCCGCGTGACACGACCCGGCCGGCGTTGGTCAACAGCAGCCGGCAGAGCTTGTATTCGGTCGGAGTCAGGTGCACAAGTTCTCCCTCCTTGGTGACTTGATGCGCGTCGTCGTCGAGCTCGACATCACCAGCCGCCAGAATCGCGGACGAGTCACCTCCCGCTCGCTGCAGACCTGGATCGTGCGGTGCTCATCGGCAAGGACGCCGCGATCGACTTCTTCGACGCAGGCGAGAACCCGGCGGTCGTCTACACCCGGGTCATCGATGGCGCAATCGATTCGACCCGAGACGTCCTCCCCACAACCGCCGATCCGGAGAACCCCGAGGAGGTCACCGTCAGCCGGCCATCCGATGCCCTCGAGGCCCAAGCCGCTGCCGACGACGCACTGACCACACTCTTTCTCGGACTCGGGGCTGTGGCGCTGCTCGTCGGCGGTATCGGTGTCGCAAACGTCATGGTGATCGCCGTCATTGAACGGCGCGGTGAAATCGGCCTGCGACGATCACTCGGCGCTACTCGCGCCCACATCCGTCGCCAGTTCCTTACCGAAGCCGTCATCTTGTCGGTGCTCGGTGGAATCGGTGGAGTGATCGTGGGTGTCAGCGCAACCTACCTCTACGCCACCAGCCAGGGATGGCGAGTTGTCATTCCGCAGGAGGCGGCGTTGGGCGGTTTCTTCGGAGCGATCGCCATCGGCGCGATCGCCGGGCTCTACCCCGCCATGCGGGCCGCCAAGCTCGCACCAACCGAAGCGCTTCGCTCATGACCGTGCGAAGATCCAAGACTGGCCTGGCGCCGGAGGCGGTGTTGCGCGCATACCTCCTGGCATCCCAATTCGGTATGCTCACTACATGGCAACCGAACAGATCGCCGTACGACTTCCCGAGCCGCTTCTCGCCGACCTGGACGAACTCGTCAAGAGCGGTGCCTACGAAAGCCGAGCAGCTGCGGTTCGAGCCGGCATCGAAGCCGTCATGCAACTCGAACTGCAACGGCGCACTGACCGCGCCGTCGTCGACGGCTACAAACGGCATCCACCAACAGAAACTGAACAGCACGCGGCGCTCGCATCGCTCCGCGAAGCAATCCTCGACGAACCATGGTGACGACCCCAGACCGAGGCCAGATCTGGTGGGGCGAAATCGAAGACGTCGGTCGCCGCCCATTCCTCATCATGACCCGATCCGCCGCCATACCCGTCCTCAACAGCGTCCTCGCAGCACCCGTGACCCGCACGATCAGAGACATCCCTACCGAACTCCGACTCGGGACCGACGACGGCATGCCCACCGACTGCGTCGCCAGCTTCGACAACCTCAGAGTTGTCCCCAAAGCCTACCTGGTCGACCAGATCTGCCAACTACGGCCGACCCGGCTCGCCGAAGCATGCGCCGCTGTTCAGGCCGCCATCGACTGCTAGACAAACGCTGAGAACAATGCCTTGCGTCTTCCGTCCACGACGCAGGCCGTTCGGGCGAGGGTGTACCAACGCTTGTGTCGGAGGGGGGACTTGAACTCCAGAAATGGTCGTGTTGCTCAGAGCTGTGTAATTTGCATTTGTGCTGGTCAGAGTATGTTTTCCGGCCTCCGACACAGCACCGTGTAATTTGCCAAAGTGTCCAATATCGCCCGATTCCGGACCAAACTGATGACAAATTAATGACAAGCGAGACGGCTCGTCGGCTGCCCTCAATGGGCGGCGTCGGCTACTGCTCCAGACGCGGGAACCCGTCAAGCCAGATGTCGACCGCGTAGGCGACCAGAGCGTCCGGACGAGGGTCGAGATCGTCGGCGGCAACGAACAGATGAAACGCACCAACCGAGATGCCCTCGACGGTCAAGCGCCGGCCACCACCGTGTATCGGCAACGATTCCCAAACCTCGTCTCGGGACACAAGGGTAAGTGCCGCGGCCAAATCGTGGCGCCAGAATTGGGTCGCCTGGCTGGCATCAAGCTGGCTGGCGATGTCGTCATCGACCGTCGCCCCAACCCGAACCGGCCGACTCACCGGCCGAGGGTTCGCAATCGCCGCCGTTCGAGGTCATCGGCCGAAACTCGATTGATCGTCTCGTTGGACAGCCGAGAATCAGGAACGATTCGCAACTGATCGGCCTGGCGCTCGACATCCTCAACGCTCGGATCTTCCGAAAGGGGGTTCCCCATTCGGTCTCTGGCTTGGGAGGCGGTCGGCTTGGCCATGTCACTCATCGTAGTTGAGACCACTGACAACCACTGATGACCACTCGGCTTTCGACCGCAACGCGGGCGTTAGCCGACCCTCTTTCGATTCCCCCAGACTAAGGCTTACGTAGTATTTGATGAGATCGACGCCAAGGCGAAGCGCAGCGGAGGTGCGGCAGCTCACCTGTCTCGGCCCGGGCCGAGAAGATCGATGACCGCTGGCGGCAGGGTGTTCGAGAGCAGAAGGCTGGTTCCCGGCTTGAGTTGACGGACGATGTCGGGCGGCGCAAATTGGACCAGTGACGGTCCGGCTTCTTCGGGGCGCAGATAGCTGCGTTGGAGCATCCCCGGCACGTGTTCGTGGCCCATCAGGGTGCTCGCTGTCTGCAACCCGTCGACGTCGGACATGCCCGGATAGAAGAGCTTCGTCGGGTGGTTGGTGAGGATGGCACGGGCCTGCGGCCCATAAGCAGCCTGGATCTGGGCGATTGGCTGCCACACCGTGACGAGTTGCACGCCGAGACCTGACAGGCTGCCGCCCATTCGGGAAGGTCCTGCAGCTGGGTATTGGCCGCTTCGTCGACAACGATGAGCAGCGGCGGGTCCAGCGGCCGTCCCGTTCGCATCGTGTGGGTAAACAGCTGATCGATGAGGTCACCGAGCAGGCCCGAGGTGACGGGAGCGATTCGTCGCTGGTCGCTGACCGGTGACCGGTGACGAGATGTAGAGCGTGTTGGCACCGGACAGCAGCCAGTCAAGGTCGACGTTCGTGGTTTGCGCGGTGGCCATCACCGCCGGATCAGCCCACGGCCAGACAAGGCCCCGTGCAGTTGCATAGATGCTGGTCGTGGTGCGTTCGTCGCCGGCCCAGATTCCTTTCAGCAGATCCCGCGCCGTGTCGGCAGCCAGCAGGGCGTTCGGCTCCTCGGTGCTTCGCAGTGCGCGCAGCAACGGCGCAACTTCCCCCTGCTCTTTGCCCGCTGGCTTGTCACGAGTGACAACCCAGCGCAGCACGTCGTTCATGGTCTTGTCTTCAGTGTTCGATGCGATCAGCATCAGCGCAGCAACGAGGATCTCAGCCTGGTTGTTCCAGAAGTCTTTGCCTTGTCGGTCAGAGCGGGGCGCAAGCATGGCGCAGTCATCTCCCTACAGGTCAGTTCGATCGATCACAAGGTGATCCTGAAGCCGTTGCCGAAAACGAAACGAGGTCATCTGACCCGGCTCGATTCGGCCACTCTCGACATGCTCCGTCGATGGCGAGCCCATCAGAATCAGGAGAAATTACTGGCCGGCCCCGGCTACAACGACGACGACTTCGTCTTCGCCATGCCCGACGGCACCCCGTACAACCCCGACCGATTCAGCCGCGAGTTCACGAGGCAACAGGCTCGATACAACCGCGACCGCACGGACGAGCCACTGCCACGGCTCGTCCTCCATGGCCTACGCCACACCTGGGCCACGCTCGCCCTCGCCGAAGGCCTCGACATCAAGATCATTAGCGAACGCCTCAACCACTCCAGCACCCATGTCACACGCGAGATCTACACTCACGTCACCCCACCAATGCAAAGCGACGCCGCCGAGCGAGTCGCAAGGCGAATCTTCGAACGACGCTAGCCCTGCCCCTCCACGACACTAGTCCTTCCTTCCACCTAGCAAACTGCGTCCATGCAAATTTCAAATCGCAGAAAGTCCTCCGATGGCAAGCAAGAATAGGAACCGATGGTCATCAACGTGAACGACGCGCAGGACGACACTGGCAACAGTCAGCTTCGAGTTGTACTCCAAGGCGGCTCGGCGCGACTTGGCGAGGTGCCGGCAGCGGACGTCGCCCGGCTTATAGACGGCTCTATCCGGTCGATTGCGCGCGCTGCAGAGCTAGTAAGCGGCCGGACTCCTGGGAAAGTTGGCCGACGGGGTATCGCCGTCGAGAAGGCCACCCGCTTTGTGCTCGACGGCATCGCCCGTGGAAGCGTGATGTTGCTGCTGCGTCCTCCAGCCCCAGGTGCGGGCGGTGGCCTAGAGCTTGAAGATTCGAACCTGACGGACCTCGCAATATCCAGCACGCTTGATGCCATCGCCGGTAAGGCTTCTGACCCCTACCTAGCTGCTGGCCTGGCTGACCTCGGAGAGGAGTTGGGCCTTGGTTCCAGGTATCAGGACATCCGATTCGAGTTCAGGGACAGAGGCTCAACTAGGGCCGTGGCCCTCGACAGAAAGTCTCTGCAACGCCTACGAAGAACTGCTTCTACCAAGGTGCAGGCCGCAAGCGACGCCGTATTGGGGACGTTGGTCGAGGCGGACTTTGAGCGTCTTTCCGCACGCCTGAGAACACCTTCCGACCGCTTGGTCAAGGTCAGCTTCGATGCTCGGCAGGCCGATGACATCCAGCAAGCTCTGAGAAAGAAGACCGAGTTGGATGGCATTGTCACCTACGATCCGGAGACGAACGAGGCCCTCTCAATAGAGACCCGGACGGTCACGCGTACTGAAGCGGTCGCATTGAAGTTCGCTGATACCACCTACTGGCAAGACTCTTCGGTAGACGTACTTGCACAGGAGCAAGGCGTTTCGGCAAGAGCGGATACCTCGGGGCTGCATGACGACGAAGCCACCGAGGCGGAGCTGGACGCCTTCTTCGAGGCCCTCAATCTGTGAGCCCTGACGATCTAGGTGACTCGCCGGTCGTAATCGACACCGACGTGTTCTCACTTGTTGTTAGCCAACACGGGCCTTACAGGTGGTACGAACCATACCTGTCCGGAAGACTGTGGGTCTTGTCATTTGCAACCGTCGCCGAGCTTCGGTACGGAGCGGGCAAGGCCGGCTGGGGGGCCAAACGTAGAGAAGAACTGGAGCGACGCATTGGTCTTTGCGTCGTGCTGCCGGGCAACAATGCGGTCGCCCGCAATTGGGCTGAACTCAACCAACGGTTTGCCAGCCAGATTGGGATCAACGATCTCTGGATCGCCGCGACGGCGCTCGCTCAAAGTCCAACCTTGCCTCTCCTCACCAACGATCAAACGCTTGATGCGGTGGGTTCATCGTTCGGACTGACGGTAGTGCGTAAGCCGTGAAGATCATGGCCTCGGCGACAGCCCTCTTCGCTGGGCTTAGACACCTTCGGCCGGCAAATCGAAACCCACACTTCGGTCCAGTTGTGAGGATCCTCGCCTCGAACGACGAGATCCAACTGTCGGCGGCCGGGCGCGAGTTGGCCATCGATACCCATGTCGATGGGGCCGTCGAACGTAGTGGCTTCGCCGTTGTGCCGTTCACGCCCCTGTTGGCCTTGCTGGATCGATGCGGGCAGAACGACGTCGAAATTTCCTCAGCTACAACCGCAAGGCTAGACATCGGCTCCTCTGCGCTCGAAGCGTCGCTGCGCACATTCGACATCGACGAATGGACGCATCTGCGCCTAGCGGATGCAGACTCCTTCAAACTCAGCGCACCCGAAAGCGGCGCGCTCGCCGTCGTAGCAACCGCAGCATCGACCGATCCGCAACGGCCGACCCTCTCAGGCGTTCACTTGAAGGACGGCCTCGCTGACGCCACCGATACTTATCAGGTCGTCAGAGCGGAGGTGCAGAGCTGGCGAGGAGAGGTCGTTCTCCCCGTCAGCGCCATCGCCGCCGTAGGCGCAGACGAAGGATTATCCGTGTCCTACGACGGCTCTCTAGTGCGTCTCCGAAGTAGCCACCTCACCGTTCGATCTACGACAGTCTCGGGCTCTTTCCCTGGTACGGCACCGTTCTTCCAAGCCGAGGTCACTGGTAAGGCCGAAGCTGGCCGTGTGGAGATGATCGACGCTGTGAAGTCCGCTGCAGCGCTAGGTCCGACCGACGTGACACTCCAACTTCACAATGACGAACTACAGGTCAGCTCTGATGCGCCGGATTTGGGACGAGTCGAATCACGCATTGACGCCGAAGGAGAGCTGGAAGGTGTCCATCACGTGACCGCTCGAATGTTGCTTCGCACGCTTGAGAACGCAACCGGACAGTCCATCACTCTAGAGATGACGAAGCCTGGCTACTTTCTGATCCGATGCCCAGCATTCGACCAGCTTCTAATGACGCGCAAGCGTTCGGCAACCGATTCATGATCGCGGGCTGATCTTAGGTTTGCTCGGATTGCCATTGAATTTCGGGTTGGCAGCCGAACCACTCTGCGGCGGGGGCGGCGCAGCCTCCCCAGACGCCGTCCCCCACGCCCGACTTCTACCGGCAACTGATGACAAATTAATGACAAGCGCCCAAAAAGCAGGAACCGCAGGCCTGTGACCTGCGGTTTCTCAGTGTCGGAGGGGGGACTTGAACCCCCACGTCCCGAAGGACACTAGCTCCTTAAGCTAGCGCGTATGCCAATTCCGCCACTCCGACGTGGCGACTCGATTTGTGCTCCGAGTCAGGCCAACACTGTAGTGGATCGCGGTCTGGAAACCGCCGAAATTTTGGCAGCGCTCCTCGTGCCACACTGTTCCCGTGACCAGCATCAAAGACAAGATGAAGACGACCGGCGTTTGGTACTTCACCGACGGCATGACGGCGGCCGAGTCCGGCGAGTTTGCGAGCCGCGTCGAAGCCCTCGGCTACTCCGCGCTGTGGGTTCCCGAGACGGTCGGCCGCGATTCGCTGATCAACGCGTCGACCCTCCTACGAGCTACCGAATCGCTCATCGTGGCCACCGGTATCGCGAACATCTACAACCGCCACCCGGGCCTGATGAAGCAGGGGGCGTTCAGTCTTGCCGAGCTGTCGGGCGGACGTTTCGTCCTCGGCATCGGCGTCAGCCATGCGCCCATGGTCGAAGGCGTCCGCAAGCTCGACGCGTCGAAGCCATTGGGCACGATGCGAAGCTACCTCGATGGCATGGATGCCTCACCATGGGGCGGCCCAGCAATCGATGAAGAACCGCTGGTCGTCGTTGCCGCGCTCGGCCCGAAGATGCTCGCGCTCAGCGCCGAGAAGTCCGCTGGCGCCCACCCGTACTGGACGACTCCCGCGCACACCGCGCAGGCGCGCGAGATCATGGGGCCCGACGCGTGGCTCTGCGTTGAACAGAAGGTCGTGTTGTCGACCAACCGCGAAGACGCGCACGCGAAGACCGATGAGCAACTCGAGCGGTACCACCGCCTTCCGAACTACCGCAACAACTGGAAACGACTCGGCTTCAGCGAAGACGAGATCGAATCACGCAACCCGCGCTTCCTCGATGCCGTCATGGCCTGGGGCGATGCCGACGCAATCAATGCCCGCATCAGCCAGCACTACGACGCCGGAGCCGATCACGTTTGCATCCAGCCGGTGCACCCAACCGCTCCCCCAGGCACCGTTCATTGGGAAGCGCTCGAAGCGCTCGCTCCAACTTCGTAGACCGAGCTAATCAGTCGGTCGGTTGGGAGGCGTAGCTGTCGCGGTCGCCTGCGCTCGCCTCGCCGCCGCTGTCAGATGGCGCCTCCGGCGAGGCCGGACTCGTCGAGGCCGCAGGCTCTGCCGCCGCGTTTGATTCGACATCGATGGCGATGGGGCCGGCCGGAGCACCGAACTCCTCTCCGGGAAGACCGTCACCATCGTTACGGGCCTCAGCCAGTGGTCCGTCCACGCCAACATCGATAAAGGCCAGGTCATCGGGAACGTCGTATCGAACATCCGTTGCGCCAGCCCGGCCGAAAGCCGGTGCGCTCACGGCACGACTGGTAGCGCGGGCCTGGCGGGCTGCGTCGACCTGGTCAACAAAGACCGCCAGATCGAGCCCTTTGCCAGGACCGACCTGGTGTAGCGACCGTTCTGGCGTCGTACCGCACGCCGATGTTCCAAGAACGACGGCCGCAGCCACGAACACGGCACAGCAACGATGAAGCAACGACGGCGGCATACAGCCGACCCATCGTCACGATTCTTCCGTAGCTTGATGCGCCCTTCACTTACGACGCACGCCCTGCGACGCACGCCTTACGACGCAGGTCGGAGGGCCTAGTGCTGTGGAACTAGTTGCCGTCGAGCATGAGCGCCAGAGCCAGCGTCGTGAACGCAAAGATCAGCGCAAAGATCACGGTCAGGCGATCGAGATTCTTCTCGACGACGGTCGAACCGGCGGCAGTCGAACCGAGGCCACCGCCGAACATGTCGGACAGGCCACCGCCACGGCCGCTATGAAGCAGCACGAGACCGATGAGTGTGAGTCCGCTAACGACCTGAAAGATTCCAGTGAGAATTACCACGGCGATACGCTACCGGACCCGGACGGGAAATTGGCGCCGGGTAGTCGGCCTTTCCTCGCCGGGGCTCGCAAACGCTGCTTCGAAGCTCGGAACGTCTGTGGTCCCGGGTAGTCCGCGGGACTCGCAAACGCTGCTTCGAGCTAACCCTGCAACCGGTACTGCACGATGCGGGCGAAACTCTCGGCCTCGAGACTCGCTCCGCCGACCAGCGCGCCGTCGATATCGGGCTGGGCCATGTAGTCGGCAATATTTATCGGCTTCACCGACCCGCCGTACTGAATACGCACCCCGGCCGCTGCTTCTTTGCCTTTCAGCTTGCTGATCTTCTCGCGCACCAAGCCGCACATCTCTTGCGCGTCCTGCGGAGTCGCTGACGCGCCGGTACCGATCGCCCAGATCGGTTCGTACGCCACAACCATGCGCTCTACCTTCGGAGCCCCGATACCAGCGAGGCCCGCCTCGACCTGCGTCGACAGTTTCTCTTCGGTCTGATCGGCGGCCTTCTCGTCGGCGGTCTCACCGATGGCCAGAATCGGCGTCATCTCGTGCTTGAAGATCGCCTTCGCCTTCGCGTTCACGTGCTCGTCGGTCTCGCCGAACAATTGCCGGCGCTCGCTATGACCGCAGATGACGTAGGTCACTGCGAGTTTGTTCAACATTGCAGGTGACACCTCACCCGTGAAGGCGCCGGTGTCTTCCCAGTGGCAGTTTTGCGCGCCGAGCACGATCGGAATGCGATCGGCGTCGAGCAACGTCTGGATCGACCGGATGTCGGTAAACGGCGGATGCACCGTGACCTCGACTGCGGCGTAGTCGTCCTTATCGAGTTCGTACGACAACTTCTGCACCAACTGAATGGCCTCGAAGTGGTTCTGGTTCATCTTCCAGTTGCCCGAAATGATCGGCTTGCGGTCAGCCATCGGTGCCTCCTGCGGCATTGGGTGCGCCTCGCAGCGCGGCGAGCCCGGGAAGGTCACCCTGTTCAAGTAGCTCCAGCGACGCGCCGCCGCCGGTGCTGATGTGGTCAATGTCGGATGCAAGGTCGAACTGTGCGACGGCCGCTGCGCTATCGCCACCGCCGACAACGGTGAACGCCTTGCTATCGGCGACAGCCTGGGCAAGGGTGCGAGTACCGGCTGCGAATCGGGGATCTTCGAATACGCCCATCGGGCCGTTCCAGAAGACGGTGCGCGCGTCGAGTACGACGTCGCTGAATTCGGCTGCGGTGCCAGGACCGATGTCGAGCCCCATCCAACCGTCGGGCAAGCTGGTACCGGCCTGGCGAACTTCGCCACCCGCGCTTGGATCACCGATCTTGCCGCCAGGGCCGAGTGCGGTGACATCGGACGGCAAGTGAATCGTGGCGCCGGAGTCGAGCAGCGCCTTGCAGGTGTCGATCTGATCCTCTTCGAGTAGTGACGAACCGACCGAGTTGCCCTGGGCCGCGAGGAACGTGAACGCCATACCGCCGCCGACAACGAGACTGTCGACGACTTGCAAGAGCGCCTTGATAACGCCGAGCTTGTCGCTGACCTTGGCGCCACCGAGGACGGCAACAAACGGGCGCTTCGCGGCCGCTCGCATCCCACCGAGGATCTCAACCTCTTTGCCGAGCAACAGCCCTGCCGCGGACGGCAGATGCTGGGGCGGCCCAACGATCGACGCGTGTTCGCGGTGCGATGCACCGAACGCGTCGTTCACATAGACGTCCTGACCCGCGATCAGCTCCTGCACAAAGGCCGGATCGTTGCCGGTCTCGCCGGGATTGAATCGAAGGTTCGGCAACACCTCGACACCTTCGACGAGCTCGTTCAACCGAGCCCGCACCGGGTCGAGTGAATACGACGGGTTGACTTCACCCTTGGGGCGACCAAGGTGGCTGCATGCCGTGACCGTGGCGCCTTGCTTCTGGAGCCACTTGATCGTCGGCAGAGCCGCCCGGATCCGCAGGTCATCACTGATGACGCCATCACGGATCGGCACGTTGAAGTCGGCGCGAAGCAAAACGCGCTTGCCGCCGAGATCGCCGAGGTCTTCGAGTCGGGGAACGCTCACTGGTTGGCGGCGCCGACGATCATGGCGAGGTCGACCATGCGGTTCGAGTAGCCCCATTCGTTGTCGTACCAACCGGCGATCTTGACCATGTCGCCCATGGCGAGCGTCAGACCCGAGTCGAGCGTGCACGAAGCAGCCGAACCGACGATGTCAGACGACACGATCGGCTCGTCGGTGTAGTCGAGCACGCCAGAAAGCGGACCGGACTCGGCCGCGGCCTTGAACGCCGCGTTCACTTCGTCGGACGTGACTTCCCTCTTGAGCGTGCCGACGAAGTCGGTAATCGAACCATCAGGAATCGGCACGCGCATCGCGATGCCGTCGAGCTTGCCAACCATGTGTTCAAGTACGAGGCCGGTGGCCTTGGCGGCACCGGTCGATGTCGGAACGATGTTGACCGCAGCTGCACGAGCCCGGCGAAGGTCCTTGTGGGGGCCGTCGACGATCGCCTGATCGCCGGTGTAGCCATGCACGGTGGTCATCAGTCCCTTCTCGACGCCGAAGGCATCGTCGAGCACCTTGATCATCGGCACAAAGCAGTTCGTCGTGCACGACGCGTTCGACACCACGAGGTGCTCGGCGGCATTGAACTCGCCTTCGTTCACGCCGAAGACAAACGTCTTGTCGGCGTCGCCGCATGGAGCGGAGATGACAACACGTGGGGCACCGGCTTCGATGTGCTTCGCCGCCAGATCGCGCTTGGTAAAGAAGCCGGTCGATTCAATAACAACGTCGACACCGAGATCGCCCCACGGCAGCTCGCCCGGGTCGCGTTGGCTCAGTACCTTCAGCTCGTCGCCGTCGACGACGATCGCGCCGTCGCCCACCGCCACGTCGTACGGCAGCTTGCCGTGCACCGAGTCGTACTTCAGCAGGTGCGCCATCGTGTTCAGGTCGCCGAGGTCGTTCAGGGCGACAAAATCGATGTCGGCCCCCTGCTGCTTGGCGGCCCGGAAGAAGTTACGACCGATGCGGCCGAAGCCGTTGATACCGACGCGAATTGCCATTGTGGGTGTTGCCTCCTGCCGCCGGACTTCACGCCTAAGGGGCGGTCGGACGCGGTCAGCGATCGATGTCTCGATGGGTTACTCGGGGATCGTATCCAAGGTCGACCAAATGCTCACGGATCTGAGTCGCTATCCAAACTGAGCGATGGTGTCCTCCGGTGCAGCCGAGTGCGACCGTGAGGTACGACTTGCCTTCAGATTCGTATGCCGGCATCAACAGCGTGAGCAGATCGCGCAGCCGTTCGAGGAATTCCTCGGTGATCGGTTGCTGCTGCAGGAACCGAGCGACGGGTAGATCTCGACCGGTGAGTGGCCGAAGCTCGTCGACCCAATGCGGGTTCGGGAGGAAGCGACAATCGAAGACCAGATCGACGTCGACCGGCAGGCCGTGCTTGTAGCCAAAGCTGAGCACCCGGACCTGCATGCTGCCGGTGCCGGACTCGTCGCTAAACGCGTCGACCATCCGATCGCGCAGCTGGTGAACGGTCAGATTCGTCGTGTCGATAATCATGTCGGCCTCGGCCTTCACAACTTCGAGCGCCTGTCGCTCCGCGTCGATCGCCGCCGCCAAGCTGTTCTCGGTCGCCCATGGGTGCGGTCGACGCGTGCTTTCGTAGCGTGACACCAAGGCCGGGGTCCGCGCTTGCAGGAAGACGACGCGAACTCGACTATCGGGGTCGGCGCGCAGCTCACGAACGGCACCGGCAATCCGTTCGACATCGAGGCCGGCGCCAGCCACGAGGGCAACTTTGTCGATGGTCGAACCGGGTCCTGTCGCGAGTTCCGAGACCTTTGGAATCAGCGATGGCGGCAGGTTGTCGATGACGAACCAGCCAAGGTCTTCTAAATAGTTCGCAGCCTGGGAACGACCAGCGCCGGACTGCCCGGTAACGACGACGAATTCCATCAGACTTTCAGCGTACGCCAAGCTTGTTAGATCCGGTCTGCCACAAGGACGAGTAATCGCGGAATGTGCGCTTGTGCCCCGTACATCGGATTGCGATCGAGGTAGCCGGGCGGCGGCGACGGTTCGATCATGCGCGTCAGCCGCAACCCCGAACCGACCAGCGCGTTGACGTATCGATGCAACGGCCGATGAATAAACGGAATCCATACGTCCTTCTGCACCTCCTCGACAGTGTCGGTCTCGACCAGATACGGTCCGATTCGCCAATACTGCTCGGGCGGATCGACCATGTGGTCATCGATCCAGCCGCTGTCGGGCGTCTGCAAAAGCGGGTGGTTCAACATAAACACGAAGCGGCCACTCGGGGCGAGGATGCGAGCGACTTCCAAGACGGCCTGCTCCATCTCGTGAATGTGCTCGAAGACGAGACACGCCAACGCGGCATCGCAGCTACCGGTCACAATCGGCAAGGCGTCGGCCCCGGCGAGCGCGTACTGCGGTCCCCCACCTCGTCGCCCCGCCTCTTCGATTTGTGGCGCCGTCGGATCGAGTCCAAGCACCTGCACCGACGGATCGGCGTCGACCAGGCGACGAGCGATCTGACCTTCGCCCGTGCCGATGTCGGCCACACGCCGCCGACCCGCCAACAGGTCGAGGGCGAGTGGGATGATCTGCTCTTCGTACTCCGCATCGGCGCCGTCGGTGAACTCGCGCTGCCACCAACCGGCACTGTCTTCCCAGGTCATGTCAAGTCGCTTGTCATAGGCGGGTCGATCATCCGGGTCGGTGGGTCTTCTCATAGACCGCATAGGCGACCGCGTCGGGTAGCCAGGTGAGTTCCTGCAGGTCTTCGAGTTCCGCCTTCTGCACGGCGCGAACACCACCCATCTCGGTGATCAGTCGCTTCTTGCGGGTCGGGCCAAGCCCGGGAATGTCGTCGAGCACCGATCGCGTCATGCGTTTGTTGCGAAGCTGGCGGTGATAGGTGATCGCGAACCGGTGGCTCTCGTCACGAATGCGCTGCAGCATGTACAACGCTTCGGACTGCCGCGGAATCCGAATTGGGTCGGCACGACCGGGCAAGAACACTTCTTCAAACTGCTTGGCAAGCGACGCCACCGGAATCTCGTCGCTCAGGCCAAGGGCATCGAGCACCCGCACCGCAACACTCAGCTGACCCTTGCCGCCATCGACGACGAGTAGCTGCGGCGGGTAGGCGAACTTGCCCCGTTCTTCGACCGGCTTCTCCTTGTCTTTCACATAGTTCGAGAACCGACGGGTCAACACCTCTTCCATCGCCGCGAAGTCGTCGTTGCCGTCGACCTCGCGAATCTTGAAGCGCCGGTACTCGCTCTTCTTCGCCAGACCGTCTTCAACGACCACCATCGAGCCGACGTAGTCGCTGCCTTGGATGTGGCTCATGTCATAGCATTCGATCCGCAACGGTGAATGCGGCAGTTGCAAGTAGTCCTGGAGTTCGTTGAGGGCCCGAGCCCGGCTGTTGTGATCGCTCTGGCGTTTCATCCGATGCCGCTGAAATGACTCCCGGGCGTTCTGCGTCACCGTCTCGGCCAACGATCGTTTGTCGCCCCGCTGCGGAACCGAAATCGTCACGGCCGAGCCCCGTCGTTCGGTCAACCAGTCCTCGTACAGCTGTTGGTTCGACGGCAGCTCGGGCACAAAGACCCGCTTTGGCTCCCCCATCGGATTCTCGTCGAAGTAGATGCGTTCGAGCACCCGATCAACCAGCTCAGCCGCCGTCAGTTCCTCGGCCTTGTCGACGATGAAACCCCGCCGACCCATAACCCGCCCCTTACGGACGAAGAAAACCTGCACCGCCGCCTCAAGCTCGTCGTCGACCAGCCCGATGACATCGAAGTCTTCCGACTTCGCTCCGACCATCTGCTGCTTCTCGATCGCCTTGCGAACGCTGATCAGCCGATCGCGTTGCCGGGCCGCGAGCTCGAACTCCTGCCGTTCCGACGCCGCAAGCATGTCGGCCTCGATCTTGGCGACAACCTCGTCGGTGTCGCCTTCGAGAAACTCGAGTAACGACTGCACCAGGTCCGAGTACTCGTCGGTCGTGACTTCGTCGACGCACGGCCCCGCGCACTTCTCGATATGGAAGAGCAGGCACGGCTTGCCGAGGCGTTCGTGGCGAACGAACTTGCCGTCGGTACAGGTCCGAATCGGAAAGGTGCGCAGCAGTAGATCGAGGGTCTCACGAATCGCATACGCCTGGCCGTACGGCCCAAAGTACCGATTGCCCTTCTTCTTCTTGCCACGAATCACCATGGCGCGCGGCCAGTCATCGACCATCGTGACGCACAGGAACGGGTAACTCTTGTCGTCGGTGTACCGAACGTTGAAGCGGGGCTTGTGCCGCTGAATCAACGTGTACTCGAGCAGGAGCGCATCGACTTCGCTCGCGACCTGGATCCACTCGACCGTCTCGGCCGTCGCGACCATCTGTGCGGTCCGCGTGGGCAGGTAGGTCTGGAAGTAGTTGCTCAGCCGGGAGCGCAACGATTTCGCCTTGCCGACATAGATGACCCGACCATCGTCGTCTTTGAATTGATAGGAGCCGGGCGTGTCCGGAATCGAACCGGCCGGCGGTCGCTGCACCACGAAGCGATCGTACAGTTCTCGCCCCACGCCGCCGTCGTGAAAGCGACGCGCTATTGACGACTACCGTTTGGCGATGCAGCGAGGAGCCTTTTCAACATCGCGGGCGACGTCGGACGACTTCCTCGACTCCCGTGCCGGATGGACCGTCGCGGGTGCTGCATTCCTCTCGATGTTCGCCGTCTTTTCGGTGCACTACAGCTTCGGCTCGTTCTTCACCTCGATGGCCGACGAGTTCGAGACGGGCCGCGGAACAACGGCGCTCTTCTTCGCCATCACCAACTTCCTCTACTTCGGACTCGGCGTTCTCACCGGCCGAGTCGCCGACCGCATCGGCCCCCGACCGGTCATGTTGTGCGGCGCCGCGTCGCTGTTCATCGGCCTACTGCTGACGGCGACCGTGCAGTCGATCTGGGTTGGCTACCTGACGTATGGCCTTGGCGTCGGGCTTGCGGTCGCGTGCGGCTATGTGCCGATCGTCGCCGCGGTCAGTACATGGTTCGACAAACGCCGCACGACCGCACTTGGCGTCGCTGTCGCCGGGATCGGGGCTGGAACGCTGGCTGGCGCGCCGCTGGCCGAATTCCTCATCGACCACTACGGCTGGCGTCAGACGTATCAGATCTTCGCTATCGGGGCCGGTGCCCTCCTCGTCGTCGCATCCTTTGGAGCCGACGCCGCGCCCAAAGCCCCTGATGCTGCGCCACCTATCCCGGTCTGGACCACGATTCGAGCCCATCGAGGATTCTGGGTCCTGTGGCTCGCAAGCTTCATCATGGTCCTGCCGTTGTTCGTGCCGTTCGTCTACCTCGACGACTATATGGTCGACAAAATGATCGATGGTTCGTCCGGATGGCTGATCGGCCTGATCGGCGTGTCATCGGTCGTCGGGCGGCTCGCGCTCGGGGCACTCGGCGCCCGCCTATCGGTGACCGGTCTCTTCAAGCTGTCGTTTCTTGTGCTCGCGTGCAGCTTCCTGATCTGGATCGTCGCCGGCACGAGCTACGGCATGCTCATGGCCTTCACGATCGTGCTCGGCGTCAGCTACGGCGGTTTCATCGCACTCTCGCCTGCAGTCGCTGCGGAGATCTTCGGCGTGATCGGTCTCGGCGGAATCCTCGGCGCGATCTACACCGCCGCCGGTGTCGGCGGTCTGATCGGACCTCCGCTGATGGGAGCCATCATCGATGGCTTCGGATACACGACTGCGTTGATGACCTCGTTCGTGCTCGGCGCCATCTCGACCGCAATCCTGTTCGTCGCGCTGCCGAAGTCACCGATGCCGGTCGCCGTCGCGCCGACCCCGGCTGTCGCGGGCTGAAACGCTTCGACCGTCAGCCGATCGAACTAGCGGCGAAGGTGAATGGCGTTAGCGTGGGCCGGGAAACCCTCGTGGTCCGCAAGCGCAATGACGCTCGCGGCGATCTTGTCGAGCGCCAGCGCGGTCAACGAGCCGATCGACGTGGCTTTCAAAAACGTCTCGACCGTGATGCCACCGGACTGTCTTGCAAAGCCGCCGGTCGGAAGTGCTGCTGGTGCGCCGAGGCAGAAGTTCCCGGCCGACAGTGGGGTGGTTTGGCCGACGAGGATCTCGCCCGCGTCGGTGATGCGCTCGACCTGCGAGACCGCTTCGGCAGTGGCCAGCTGCAGGTGCTCGGGAGCAAACCAGTTCGCGACCTCGAGCGCTTCATCAAGATCGCGCACGACGATCGCTCCGCCATTGGGGCCGAGCGATGCCTCGGTGGCCTCACGCCGCTCCGCTGGAAGCTCGGCCGCTTGAGCGTTGAGCGCAGCGGTGACCGGAGCGATCAGTTCCTCATGGGGCGTGACCAACAGGATCGTGCCGTCGGTTCCGTGCTCGGCTTCGTTCAAAAGATCGGCCGCGAGTAAGTCGATGTCGACCGAGTCGTCGGCGATAACCAAACTCTCCGACGGGCCAAGCACGACCGAGTCGGTGCCGAATCGCCGAACCTCAAGCTGGGCCAACGACACCGGCGGGCTACCCGGACCGACGACCTTGGCGACCTTCGGAATCGTCTCGGTGCCGAACGCCGCGGCGGCGACACCGGCCGGACCATTGACCCGAAACACATTGCGCAACCCAAGTTCATCGGCGACGACAAGCACCGCGGGGTCGACGGGTCCACCGGCGCCGGGAACGGGTGGAACGATCACGACGATCTCGGGCACCCCGGCAACCACGGCGCCACTTGCGACCTGAGCCAACACCGAGGGGTAGCTCGCCTTGCCACTCGGACAGAACGTGGCCGCCGAAGCGATCGGACCAATCTGTTCGCCGACAATGTGGCCGGGCGCAATCTCGGTCTGCCAACTCGTGCGACGGGACTGCAATTCCTCGTTGAACCGCCGGATGTTTGCGAGCATCTGCCGGATGGCGACGAGAAGCTCCGGTGAAACAGCAGCTCGTGCCGCTGCAAACTCATCGTCGCTGACCCGCAGGCCCGCCGCATCACATTCGACACCGTCGAACTTTGCCAACGCGTCGCACAGAGCGGCATCACCGCGGTTGCGAACATCGGCGACGAGTGCCGCGATGCTCTCGCGGAGCTCATCAGACAGCTCCCCCGCCGCGCCGCGCCTTTCCAACCACAGCTTGTCGGCAGCCGTCATCGTGGCCCAGTGCTGTACGCGCAACATCGCTAGGCCTTGACCGCGGTTTTCTTGGCCGCGGTCTTCTTGGCAGCGGACTTCTTCGCCGTCTTCTTCGCCGTCTTCGTTGCGGCCGCCTTCTTGGAGCCCGCGGTCTTCGACGACTTCTTCTTTGCCGCAGGCTTCTTTGCTGGTGCCTTCGCCACCTTGTCACCCGACCCATTCGAGCTGCGGTTGGAGCGGCCTTTCAACACCGGTCCGAGGAACTTGCCGGTGTAGCTCGTTGCCACGCTCGCGACATGTTCGGGCGTGCCTTCGGCAATAACCGTGCCGCCACCATCGCCGCCTTCAGGGCCGAGGTCGATGATCCAGTCGGCAGTCTTGATGACGTCGAGATTGTGCTCGATCACGAGCACGGTGTTGCCCTGGTCGACTAGCCGGCTGAGCACCGTGAGCAATCGCCGGATGTCTTCGAAATGAAGGCCGGTTGTCGGCTCGTCGAGGATGTAGATCGTGTGGCCGGTGGATCGCTTGGCCAACTCGCTCGCCAGCTTCACCCGCTGCGCCTCACCGCCACTCAATGTCGGTGCGGATTGCCCCAGCCGGATGTAGCCGAGCCCAACATCGACCAACGTCTGCATGTGGCGAGCGATCGGCGGCTGGTTGCTAAAGAACTCGAGTGCTTCGGAGCACGGCATGTCGAGCACGTCGGCGATCGTCTTGCCCTTGAACCGGATGTCGAGCGTGTCGCGGTTGTAGCGCGAACCACCGCAGACCTCGCACGGCACGTAGACGTCCGGCAGGAAATGCATCTCGATCTTGATCGTTCCGTCGCCGGCGCACGCTTCACAGCGACCGCCCTTCACGTTGAACGAAAACCGCCCTGGCATGTAGCCACGGACACGCGCTTCTTGGGTCTTCGCGAACAACTTCCGCACGTGGTCGAACACACCGGTGTAGGTCGCGGGGTTCGACCGAGGGGTCCGACCGATTGGCTGCTGATCGATGTTGATGACCTTGTCGAGCGCCTCGATCCCGTCGATCGCGCGATGCCGGCCGGGCACCATTTTCGACTTGTAGATCTTCTGCATCAGTGACTTGTGCAGGATCTCGTTGATCAGTGTGCTCTTGCCCGAGCCGGAAACCCCGGTAACGGCCACAAAGACGCCGAGCGGAATCTCGACATCGATGTTCTTGAGGTTGTTGTGGGTCGCCTGCCGGATCGTCAGTGACGCTTCAGAGCGCTCACGCCGAACCTCTGGCGTCGGGATCTCACGGGCTCCCGAGATGTACTGCCCGGTCAGCGACTTCTTGTTTTTGACCAACTTGGCCACGGTGTCGGAGTGCACGACGGCACCCCCATGTTCACCAGCGCCAGGGCCGATGTCGACCACGTGGTCGGCGACGCGAATCGTCTCTTCATCGTGCTCGACCACGATGACCGTGTTGCCGATGTTTCGTAGCCGCAACAGGGTCTCGATGAGACGAGCGTTATCGCGTTGGTGCAACCCGATCGATGGTTCATCGAGCACGTACAGCACACCGACCAGGCCGCTGCCGATCTGTGACGCCAAACGGATGCGCTGCGCTTCGCCGCCCGACAACGTGCCGGCGGAACGACCGAGGCTCAGGTACTCAAGCCCGACGTCGAGCAGGAAGCCCATGCGGGCGTTGATCTCCTTCAGAACCTCCGACGCGATGATCATGTCGCGGTCGCTCAACTTCAACGCCGTTAGCGCCTCGGCTGCTTCGCGAATCGACATCGAGCACACGTCAGAGATGTTCCACTCGCCGATCGTGACCGCGAGTGACAACGGCCGAAGGCGAGCACCCTCGCAGTTCGAGCAATTCACCTCGCGCATGTAACCCTCGATCAGCTCACGCTGCCGATCGCTCTCACTCTCGCTGTGTCGACGCTGGAGGTACGGGATTGCTCCCTCGTACTGCGCGTTGTAGCTCCGTCGACGGCCATAGCGGTTCTTGTATTCGACCTTGACTCGGCCCTTGCCGCCGCCGTACAGCAGCAGCTTGTGTTCCTTCTTCGAGAGATCACCGAACGGCGCATTGCCGTCGATGCCGTTGTCGTCGCAAACGGCTTCGAGCAGGCGTTGAAAGTACTTACTGCTCGCGGCGGCCCAGGGCGTGATCGCGCCGTTGAACACGCTGAGCTCGTCGTTCGGCACGACGAGTTCGGGATCGACTTCGAAGCGGGTGCCGAGGCCGTCGCACTGAACGCAGGCGCCATAGGGCGAGTTGAACGAGAAGTTGCGCGGCGCGAGCTCTTCGAATGACTTGCCGTCGGACGGACGCGAGAGGTGCTGGCTAAAGGTAAGAACCTCGGGTTCGTCGGGATCTTTGCCGTCATCGGACTTTGCGACGATTTCGATTTGCGCAACACCGTCGGCGAGGCGGAGCGCCGTCTCCATCGATTCGGTGAGGCGGCGTTCGATGCCGTCGCGAAGCACGAGCCGGTCGACGATGACCTCGATGTCGTGCATCTCATAACGTTCGAGCTGGAGCACCGGCGTGCCGTCTTCGTTGTCGCCGGCGATCTCGTTGAGTTCCAGCACCTCGCCGTCGATTCGCACCCGCGCAAACCCCTCGGCTGCGAGATCGGATACCAGTGTTTCGTACGTGCCCTTTCGGCCGCGAACGACCGGCGCAAGGATTTGGAACCGAGTCCCTTCGGGCAGCTTCAGCACGCGGTCGACGATCTGTTGCGGTGTCTGGCGGACGAGGCGCTCACCGGTTTCGGGGTCGTGGGGAATGCCGATGCGGGCGAACAACAGACGGAGGTAGTCGTAGACCTCGGTAATCGTGCCGACGGTCGAGCGCGGGTTCCTCGACGCGCTCTTCTGATCGATCGAAATTGCCGGTGACAGACCCTCGATGACATCGACGTCGGGCTTGTCCATCTGCCCTAGGAACTGGCGAGCGTACGCCGACAATGACTCCACATACCGGCGCTGCCCCTCGGCATAGATCGTGTCGAACGCCAGCGATGACTTCCCCGACCCAGAGATGCCGGTGAAGACGATCAGACGCTCACGCGGCAGGTCGAGATCGACGTTCTGTAGGTTGTGCTCTCGGGCACCTTGAATCACCAAACGATCAGACACGGACCCACCATAACGGCCGGACCAATCCGAACACGTGTTCCTCTCGCGTTAGATGGCGCGACCACTCTGGCACGCGGTGAGGACCTTCTCGCTGCGGCTCATAGCCGCTCCGCCATCCGCAAAAAGCTACGGGCTACTACCGGTCGGCGTTTTTGCCATCTCCCCATTCGGCGACGATGTGTTCGGCCATCGGTGTCGATGGCGGACCGTCGACGAACGGCCACAACTCGCTGGCGATTCGGCGCCAATTCGCGGTTGCGTTGAGTTCTCCGAAGATCGCCAGCAGTCCCAGATTGATTCGCTGCACGATCGCATATTCGGGTGGCACGTTCGTGTACTTGGCAATGTCCTGACGAGCCTCCCCCATTGCGAAGATCTGCCGAACCGTCGCGGCCGCGTACTCCGAGGTGATCGTGTACGGACCATCGGTGTTCACGAAATCGTAGAAATGACTGAAGTACTCCTTCGCCACCTCGTCCGCGATCGGAGCATCAGGCAAGAGCAAACCCTGCCGCTCGGCCTCGGTCCGGTACGCCACAAAATCGTCGTCGA
>Ga0114956_1000752_pt1 | contig 24526 bp, 21 predicted proteins | sample MaitaG_FD_87304 | JGI IMG/M metagenome (GOLD analysis project Ga0114956, IMG submission 87304) | Marine algal microbial communities from Maine, USA - Maine_Asex2 metaG | ecosystem: Host-associated > Algae > Red algae > Unclassified | place: Maine, USA | collected 2015-01-05
GAGAGGGGGATCATATCAGATGATTTCGCCACTCCATAATTTATCAAGAAAAATACTCCATGGTTGAATTTGAATATTATCCGAGAGAACTCGGGGCTCGGGGTCGGTGGAAACAATTATTTTTGTGGCCGGTGCATATTCTTGAGAAAATGCCTTAAGCCCCTTGGCGTGTCTCAGTATCACCGATCTGCTGATTTTACTTCGATTGCTACCTCATGTTGTCCAAGGATAAATTCTACTTCAAAACCCAATGAAGTTCGCCAATAACTGATTTTAAACCTTTTGTTCGAGTACTCGGCGTAGGTTGCAATTTCGTGGTCAATAAAATGACCAAACGCATCTCCAAAATCAATACTATTTTGGGCAATGTTTTTTCTGCTTAGTAGGTGGTTGGCAACGCCGATATCAAAAATATCAAATTAAGGGGCTTGAACCACTCTGCGTTTGGGACGCTTTCGATAAGACGGTACATAACGCCCTATCATGGTTTCGTCTAGGATCTGAGATTACTCCTTTACGGACGGGCTGCTCACGCCACACTCTGCGGCAATGTTCAAATAGTTTACTATTCCCCATTTGAAAATGCTGCTTGCTGGAGGAATCGATTGAATGCATCAATGTTTCGGATTCATGTCTCTGCCACGATCTCATCCTGTAAACACCTACCGACATATGCTTCTATCAGCAGCGCAGGGTCTTCTGAATCGTAGTGCCTTGCCTTCCATTGTACATCCGTCCTTAAATAAACATGTACATTTACTTACAGCCTTTAAATATCCGTGTATATTTAAAGGCCAATAACCTAGTAATCATTCGCTGCGACGAGCCGGAACTCCGACATACGTACCTGGTTGCTGAATATCAGCCACAACCACGGCGCCTGCACCAATTCTTACGTGTGCTCCTACATTGACATTTTCCCGAATGACTGCATTTGCGCCGACATGAGTGAAATCTCCGATGGTGACTTTGCCGCACAGCGTCGCTCCTGGAGCAACATGAGCATACGCACCGATACTGCACTCGTGCTCTACCGTGGCATTGCTATTAATAATGCAGCCCTCAGATAATTGGCTAGAAGCGTTCACAACAGCTCCGGCAGAGATCAAGATTCCATGCTTAGCCAATTGCGCATGTGGAGAGACCCATGCCTTGGGATGTAGTAAGTTAATTGAATGCTTATCTACTCGCTCAGACAGAGCCTTTGAGATTGAGCTACGAATTTTACCGTCTCCTATGCCAATAAAAAATGCAACACATTGCAGTATTTCATTGGCTTTTACGCCATGCTCACTTCCACAATATTTTAGTGCATAGGGGTTTTTACATTTTTCTTCATTCTCAAAATAGCCAGCCAGCTCATATTCCAGGGCCAAAGCAATATCCAGGCAGACGTAAGCGTGACCAGAATAGCCGATGATGTAAAGAGGACTATCTAACAACCTCCACCAATTTTGAAATATACTGATCGGCTAAAACTTGTCTGTCAAAATGTTGCTTTGCATACCGGTAACCGTTCTCTCCCATGCGGGCCAGTTCAGAAGGTTCTCTCGAACTCAACCACGTGGCCTGATCAGCAATCGCCTGCGCATTATCGGGTTCTGCATACACTCCACAAGTCGCATCCTCAACAAGTTGTCGGCTTACACCATCTATTACCATCAGGACAGGTTTCTGACATGACATGTAATCGAATGTCTTATTGCTATAGATCGTCTTAAATGTTTCTACCTTTTTCAATACAGAAGTGCCTACGTCACTAGCAAATATATATTTATACACTTCTTCCTTGGGCACGGAATCTATAAATTCGACATTACTGAGACTGCGCCGTGCGGCTTCTTCCATCAAGTATTTTTTCCGCATGCCTGCTCCAATGAGAACAAAATGTACGCGTTCGTCCTCGATCAACTCTGCAGCATCAAGCACCTGGATTAAATGATTGGCTACTCCATGCGCCCCGACATAGGTGATGACAAATTTTTCGCCCCAAGACTTAGCTTCCCGAAAAGCCTGTGCATCAAAATTATTTCGTACATAATCAGCCAAAGTAAAATCAGCTGCATTTGGAACAAAAATTACTTTTTCTTTAGGGACGCCTTTCTCGTAGATCAATTTATCTCGAAAAGCTGGCGTAAGCACATTTACCAACGTTGCGCTTCGATACATAAAACCTTCAAACCAATACGCCAGCTTTATTATGAATTTATTTCGCAGTACTCCAGTATCGATTGCACTCTCCGGCCATAAATCACGCACCTCAAATCCAAATGGGATTCTCTTTACCTTGGCAAGGATGTATGCCGTAATCCCTACAAAGAGGGGTGGTGAGGTGACTAGAATAAGATCGTAATTCTCCTGAGTCTTAAATAGTCCAGCATATACGCTAGAAAAAACAAATGATAAATAGGCCCATAAACGCCCGACAAAACTTCGATTGTACGACTCCGAGACGTGGCAGCGGTACACATCAATGTTTTCTAGGTAGGGTTTGTGCACAACCAATTTCCCTTTATATTCGTCCCTTTTAGTACCCGTCGCATAGTGCACCATACCCGCAAGAACAGAAATATGATGGCCCTGATCGGCCCAGGCTTTCGACATGGTATTAAATCGACTGCCGCCACCTTCGTCTTTCTCTAGAAAATATTGATGTATGAGTAGAATTCGCATTCTAGTGGATTTGACCTAGCTGGAACAATCTTTGCAATTCAAGCAGCGACCTCAATGTTTGTGGAAATTGAAGAACCGTAGGTTTCGAAGAAAAAGCATGGGGATTCTTCCTTTTTACCATACTCCGTAGAATACCACCCTAGGGCCTCCTTTTTCAAAAGTTGCTGACCTTTGTCGTCGGTAGCCCGAAAAGTCATTTTATCACTCCAGGCGGGATGTGGATGCCACCATTGTCGAATCGGTAAGCCCGTAGCATGCGTCAGCGTATCTATTACTACCCAGGTTGCCTCACCAAGAGGCTTGTGAACAGTGCGCTGATGGGTTATTTGGCTCCCTAAGTGTTTAAAACCGCTAATTTTTCCAGTAAGGACAACTTCATTTTCGCTCTTACGGACGTCTGCAAGTAATCGGCGTGACCAATCAAACCAGATAAATCTGGGCCCTTTGGCCATTTGGTCCTGGTCTCCTAGAGTCACACTGTTGTGGCCGCAGGTGCCACCAAAAAACTTCAGGAGTTCAGGATCTGTATTGTACAGAAACGTGCCTGCATCTCGCAAGATATTTTCGCCATTAATCCATATGTCTACATGCAAGTTGTCTGCTTGCGCCGGTCGATCTCGATACTCTTGGCACTTGAAAAAAGTGAATGTTGCCCCATCTCGTATGGTGTAGATGCCTCCATCATCAAAGGACCGCTCAGTCATCGGTAAATTTGACTGCTTCTCAATCTTGACTACATTCGATGCTCCATACCACTGTGCTTCCTCCATTAGTGTCAAGTCTGAAAAAATAAGGTTGCCGTGCAAGGCAAACGCTAGTGCATTAAGTTGCGGACGAAAATCTCGATATTTCGCAGTACTTAATGGAAAGAAAAGAGCCCCATCGTTCGACCCATAGTTTGGAAGTTCGCCATGGTCGTCAGAAGCCATGACGCTTCCTAAATATGTCAATACCTTTTCTGCTCGCTGGTAGGTTTTTGCAGTAAATGGTTGGTCTAGCTTTTTGTTGAGCAAAATGGCCCATGAAAGCAACTGGACAACTACGCGTTGATAGTTGTGCGAATGTTGCAAATACGTGCCATCCTCGTAGATCTGATAGGCAATTTCTTCTTCAAACCATTCTTTACCTTGGCGGACCCAGGCCTCACTTTCAGGAAAAAACGGGTAGAGCAATCCCAATAAATAAAGTGCCAAGCACTCCGTGATCGCGTGATTGTTTCGAACTGCAATCCGGGAAAAAGAAATATTTTCTCGAACATGCCTCAGCTGCCAATACACAGCGTACATGATTTTCTGAAAACGCAACTCAGACAACGCTTTACTATCTCGATAAAAATAGAGTGCAAACGTCCAATTAAAAAGTCGCAAGCTAATTTCCTGACTGCAGCGAAAGTTTGGCCCGCGGTTAATCGGATTGGCATCAATCCAATCTTCTATCTCTTGCAAAACAAACTCGGAAGAATCCTCCTCAAAGTGATGATCATAACGGATCAAAGTGTACAAGTAGGAAAAGCGAGATTTTTCCCAGACATACTTAATGTCACCATTCTCTCGAGAAAAATCCGAAATTTCAGTCCAATGGTGTCCTGTGCTATACCTATGTTCCGATAGTGGGTGTGTCAGCCAGTCGTAGTCTAGTCCCAAATTAATATAGCTGCTATTAAACATGCGAATTCTTCCTTGCAGGACTTGGTCTCGCTCTGTCTTGAGTACCTCAGATGTATTCTTCGGAAGGATCACGTCATTTCTCGATGCGAAGAAAAAAGGCATGGTCCGGACTCGCCAATTCGCCAGCGAAATAAATTGTCTCGTTGGAGGATCTGTTGGAAATCTGCGCTTAAGCAGACCAGTCAGCTTTCCCAACTCATGTGATGCTCGATAAGCAACATATCGTGCACCTTGATTCTTGAGTATTTGACCAAACATTTTGAATTTGTCGATCAAATGTAAATCCAGGTATTGCTTTGAAGGCTCTCTAAGGCAGCAAAACTTGCTTTGGTCGTATTCACGATCTCATGCCAGGGAATCAGTGGCTCGCCTCCTTTCTGAAAACGATCGATTAATAATTTGAATTGATTTCCATGGCCTTTATCCAGTTTTGTTTTCAAGCGAGAAAAATTGGTATACCCAAAGCCCCTGGTCTTGCGATAATTGTCCATCACCACTGTTTTGCCTTCAGAATAAACCTCAAGTCGTTCTTTGCTGTACGATTTAGACCCGTTGGCAAAATAATGGATGGTCGCCTGATCACCATTATCATACTTGATCATGATTGTGGCATTGTCAGTAGTGCTCGTTGGATTGCGTCCCAGTGCATTCATACACACTGCTACTATTTTTCCGCCACTAAGAAAAGTACATACATCAATCAAATGGCAAGCTTCACCTACAATTCTTCCTCCTCCCGTTTCCAGATCATGAACCCAACTATCTGCCGGAATGTCACCTGCATTCATCGTAGCAACCATGTTCTTTCCTGCCTGGCTTGGCATCAAAGATTTAATCTTTTGCAGATGTGGTGAAAATCGACGATTAAATCCAACTGTGATTGTTAAGTCGGTTCCGATTTTGGCATCTTCTATTGCGGCCAGCTCATCTCGTGAGAGGCAAAGTGGTTTTTCGACAAATACGTGTTTGCCGGCTTTTAAGGAATCGACAATCATTTGTGCATGAAGATTATGTCGCGTAGTTATTAAGACCAACCCGACTGTTGCGTCCTGAAGTACTTGATGATAATCGGTAGCGCTATACCCAATATTATATTTTTTAGCCAAGGATGTGGCATTGATGCCTCCGGCTCCAACGATGTATTTTAGTTTTGCTTTGCCAATATTGGGGAGCATGGTCATGCGAGTAAAATTTCCCGCTCCGACGATGCCAATTCCGGTGCCAGCACTGTCATATGTTTGCTCAGTGACAGCTACTGCGGGTAGCGACTCAGCATTATCGGAGTACTTGAGGATGGATGCGATTTTGCTGCCTCCAAGGTCGTTGTAGATGAGATGGAAATCCTCCAAGGGCACCACTTCGGAAATGTAATCTTTCGGGTTTAGATGTCCTACATTAATCGCCTGTAAAATCGCCTCAAAATTGCGCTGCTCTGTCCACCTCACAAAAGGAAGGGGATAATCCCGACCCTTTTCTTCATACTTGGGATCATACCGTCCAGGTCCATATGAACAAGACACTTGAAAGGTCAATTCTTTTTCGTAGAAATCAGCCCGATTTAGGTTCAAACCTACTACGCCAACCAAAACGATTCGTCCTCGCTTTCTCGACATTTGGGCAGCCTGCGCTACAATCTCATTCGACTTTGCAGAAGCTGTAATAATCACACCATCAGCACCAACACCTTCAGAGTGCCCGGTGACAAAGACTACTGGATCCTCATCGTTTGGATTACAGCAAAGCACCCCTTTGGCTCTTGCCAATTCTAACTTCTGATCATCTACATCCAGACCGATCACCGTACAACCATTGGCCAGTAGCAGCTCTGCTGTGATAAGACCAATCAAGCCAAGACCGATCACAACCACAGCCTCACCCAACTCAGGTTTGAGAAGGCGAATTCCTTGTAAGCCAATCGCTCCGACTACGGTAAAGGTTGCTTCTTCATAGCTCACCTCATCGGGAATATGTGCCGCAAGATTTTGAGGCACCACCACGAATTCTGCGTGGGGCCCGTTGGAGGCTACCCGATCACCGATCTTAAAATTGGAAACTCCGGCTCCAACGCCCACCACATGTCCTGCATTGCAATATCCAAGTGGGATGGGCTGATCCAGTTTGCTGGTCACAGCCGATAGGGTCGGCTTAAGACCATCGGTACGCACTTTGTTTAGCAACATTTTCACCTTGTCCGGTTGTAGTCGGGCTTTTTGCACTAGGCTGGCTCGGCCAAAATTGACTAGCATCCGTTCGGTGCCACGGGAGACAAGGGAATAGGTGGTTTGGATGAGGATTTGGCCGGAAGCTACTCTTGGAGTAGGAATGTTTTCTGAGTGCGTTCGTCCTGACTTTAAATCTTGGAGAAGTTGCTTCATAAACAGTTATCTACTAGTCAGCATTTCTAGGGTACAATTGTTTTGGTTAACCCCCTAAAAAAATTGGTGAAGGTTCTCTTAGTCAAGTCTTATATTCGAAGGTAGTATCTATTGGGAGATATGTCCAGTGTTTTTAGGATCTTGGAAACTTGTGACGCTAGATGATATAAATTTGTGCAACATCTAAAGTGCTCATGATCAGTCTCGTTCTTTGATGAGTTTCGCTGGATTACCACCAACAATTGCGTACTCGGGAACATCTTTAGTGACAATACTTCCAGCGGCCACTACAGCTCCATCTCCAATAGAGACTCCTGGCAAAATGACTGACCCCGCACCAATCCAAACATCGTGACCAATGTAAACCAGTTGGTCCTCATGACCACTGCCAAAGATACTTCCGCTTCCACTTGGAATAATATGGTTTGCCGAAAATATTTTAGTTCCATACCCTACCAAAGTACGGTTCCCAATATGCACTCCACCTTTGGTGGTTATGAGAACACCCCAAGCCATGTCCACATCATCTCCAATTATGAGATTCCTAGCAGGATTAATCTTTATTCCCGGATAGTACACGATCCTCCTTCCAATCGAATTACCTTGCAACCTCAGAATCGCTGATTTTAACCCATTGCAAAAGCGGTATCTAGGCAATGCAAATAAAATACAGTGCAATACCTCATATGAAACCACTAGAAAATATTTCACATTGTTCGCTTGCCCAAGGAAAGGTTTTCTTGAAGAAACTGAATCTGTTCTTTCACTTTGTCCTCCGGAGAATTATATTTCATTAATTCGACCCTTCCGAATTCAGTCAATATCCTTCGGGCTGCCTCATTTTCCAATGAAACGATACCCTTTCCAATATCCTCTGCATCAGACCTTGATACATATTCCGCAGCTTGCCCGCATATTGCTCTTGACCACGGCTCATTGGCAATCAATAGTGGGATTTGGTAGTGCCAAGATTCCACAATATTGCTACTATAACACTCGAGAAGACTCAAGAGCAGCGTGCAATGCATCTTACTGTAGATATGGCCAATCTCATTCACTGGGACCTGCCCAAAGAGTATTATGTCATCCTCAACACCAAGCTTTTCTGCTCTCTGCATCAATTCAATAGAACTTGGGTGCTTCGGATCTACCGTGATGACCAACCTGTATTTTTGATCCGATTGTCTCTTAAGGGATGATATAATATCAGGGCCCAGCATAATATTTTTGTTGAAGTGCCATCCGGTCAACATCAAGAGGTTGAGTGAATCATCGGGAATGGACTGATACCTAATTGGTATTAAATCAGGGTCTTCCACGATTTCTTTATGAAAAACACTGATGGAAGGTCGAACGAATCTGGTTCTTTCCTTGGGAAATTGAAATAAATCTACAGCATTCTTCTGCATTGATTCATTCTCAAAGATCAGCCCGTCGGCAGCTAGAGTCCTCTTCAAACGAATTTTATCTTTTAAATGTAGTAACCTTCTCTTTTGGCTATTCCATCCTTTCCAAAAATCGATGTCGGGAAAATAAAGATTAGAATATGTGCTCCTGATGACTGAGACTATCCCTAGTCCTTCTAGACCAAGACCGTACGAATAAGCAATAGTCAGTTGATGATCATCTACAATCCTGGGAATCTTCAACTTCTCAAATAGAAATCTTCTGTGAAATTTCGGTGATGCAGCAATGTATGGGATATCCTTCTTTTCCTCTAGTAATGTCTCAATTTCCGATCCTCGACTACAAACTACAAACCAGAAATGTCCAAACCCTTGGTTTCTATGAATGACTTCCAACATATTGGCTGCCACCTGCATTCCACCTCCCTTCCGTACCGCAATGAGATTAAATAGTATTCTCAAATCAACACTTCTTGGCACAGTTCCATATACTCTCTGGTGGACATCATTTCGGTCTTAAATCTCATTTTGTTATCTTTTGAGAGTTCGAAACAAAGAAAGATTTCCTCATAAATCTGCTAGGGCTCTTTAACTTTTTGTACATGATCAAAATTGTTCTAGTTCTTGTAGCTGCCATTCTCCATCTTTCCAGTTGTACTTCATTGCAACATAAGGGAGTGCGATCACAGAATAGCTATCACATTCAAAATTTCGGAGCCAGAGGAGACGGCTTGCATGATGATACAGAGTCGTTTTTAGCAGCCTTTAAGTACGCATCTCACCATAACGCTATTCTCGTCCTCGGGTCTAATAAAAAATACCTAATTAAGAGAAAATTATACATTACTGCATCAATACAGGGAAATGGATCGACAATTCTTCCAGCTGTAGAAGGACTGGATCTAATGCGTATTTTAAAAGATGATGTAGTTATTAGCAACCTAACTATAGACTCCGGGACCTACAGAAATATAAGAGTGGAGAGTGATAGAGTCAAAATCATCGGTTGCAATATTAATTCATCAAAAGGGCCCTTCACCATTCTGATTCACGGTGATTTCCTTACCATAGTTAATTCTACCATCACTAACCATTATAAAAAGACAAGAAACATTGCCCTTTTTTCTAAGAAACCAATCGTTGGTCTGTCTGTTCGAGGTTGCACCATCGTAGGTGGTGTGTATTTAGCGAATACTACATTCGGTTTCGCAGGAAATCACCGTTTTGAAGACAATACTTTTGAGGTTGATTTTACTCATGCCCCACAAACGTTTGCAGCAGGCCAAGATGCTTTCTCGTTTCATGGCATCAAAAACGTGCATTTTCTTGAGAACAAAATCAGGCTGACAAATGTAAATAGAGCCTTCAAAATTAGCGATATCCACGGCAACCCTAATCCAGATCTTACCACACAATACACATCCGATAGTATCACTTTCCAAAAATGTGACATTACGTCCTCATCCATTAATGGCAAGCAACTTTTTGACTTGCATAGAGGATCTGGCTCCCTTCGCTTAGACAGTTGTACAATAACTGCGTCGGGACATACCGTTATTTTCGAGAACAAGACTGAGCAAGTTCTCAGTGTTCCATCTAGCCTTGAGGTAAAAAATTCCGTGATCAACTTTGACTTCCGGCTCCTATACTTTAGATGCACACCAAACGTGAAATCGAAACGAACATCAGTCTCATTTCTCAATAATGAGTTCATTCTACTACCTGCGAAAAAGATAAAATCTCTGCAAAGGAGCGGGCAAGCCAAAATTATAAAAAATAACTATCTCTTCGGAGTACATAATCTTCTCTGCTTTCAACTAACAAGGAATACCTTGACAACAAGTACAGTGCATTCTGGATTGGAGCAAAGCACATTTGCCTATATAAGTAATGTTGGCAACGCTACAATCAATAGCAATAGACTACTGGGAAGCGTTCTGATAAAAAATAATGAACCCATAAATACTTTTGTATTTACTGAGAACACAGTTAAGAAAGCACGAAACAAGGAGACAATTGAATTTACAGCTGAATCTAAAAAACCGATAATGTCGATGAATAATAATAAAACCATTATTATAAATCAATAACTGCTAAGACTAGTCTGGGATTCTCCCAAGACATTCTTTATGTAGCCTTTAGTAGGATTCTCTCTATGCAGCACTTTTCCTGCTACACAGAGGCTATTGCTGTCAACATTATAATTGATGTATGAATTTGGAGCAATGAGAACATTGTCTCCTATCTCAATGCCACCTACGATTACTGAACCGGTTCCGATCCATACATAGTCACCGATAGTAGGAACCCCCTTAAGTTCTCCTCTTTGTGTATTCCCAATTGTCACTGTATGAGCTAAATTGCAGTTCTTTCCAATCACAGCTTTAGCATTTATTACAATTCCTCCGAAATGAGGCATATAAATACCTCCACCGATCAGTGTAGAAGGAGGAATCTGAAAACCGTATTTGATGGTATAGCGCCTTAAAAAGTACCTGCAAAGAAACCAATAGAGACTTCGTTTCTTACTGCCTTGAATGGACCGATGAAAAAACATGAACCTAAAACCGGGCGTCCGCATATACTTAATAAAATATCTTGCTCCTAGTTTTCCACTGTACCGAAATAGATCTTCCTTTGATTTTCTAATCATACTCCAACCCCAATGCATCCAGATATTTCATAACATAAGCCTCTTTATCAAATAGGGATTCTGCAATCTGCCTGCTTCTCATTTGCATAGCATAAAGCTCCTCTTGAGAAAGATGAGAAAATCTAACGAATGCCTTGATCATATCATCTCTGTTACTTGGATCGAAAAGAAAGCCGTTCTCTCCATCCCTCACAAGTATTTTATTATCACTCACAGAACTCGCTAGAATAGGTTTTCCACAACAAATCGCCTCTGAAATAATATTTGAAAAGCCTTCCTTAAAAGATGGCAAACAAATAGCATCGCATCGCTCAAAGGCTAACTGCACATCATTGCAAAAATCATTTAGATACACATTCTCTAGTCCATACTTTTCTTTCACCGCCTCGCACTGCAGATAGTATTCAGCTAACTCAGCTGAATCACTACCATCTAAATATTTCTGACCATGCCAATGAAATTGCAATTGCGCATTATATTTTCCCAGAGCTCGCACTGCTTCAAGCAATCCAAGGGTATTTTTTTGAACGTGATATCTAGCAAAAATACCAACAACGAGTCTTTCAGACTTCTCTTTAGGCTTGAAGGAAAATCTATCTGGGTTCGTATAATTAGTAATAGTCAAAACCTTGCTGTTGAGATATGGGGCATGTGTCCTAATAAATCCAGACTGACTCCAGGAATTTGGAACTACTTTAAGTGCCTTGCGATAAAGTTGAAATCTGAGTCGTGTCCGAAAAGAATACTTTGAATCATGGTTCCGCTCCGATACAATACAATTCCTTCTTAAGGTAAAGACAGAGGTGATCAATGAGCAAACGCTTGCCTTTCTTCCATAGGCAAGCACAATATCCGGTTTCATCTTTCCTATCGTGAGTACTATCTTAAGGTGAAGCAGATACTTATTGGTTGCAGAAATCCGTACTCTCTTCTCTTCTGTGGAGTCGGGATAGTCATATGCTTCAGACTGATAGGTTAAGATGATAGGATAAATTTCAATTTCATTGAGTAATTTTTTCAACTCAAGCATCTGTCGTTCTGCACCCCCAATGCCCAAAGAACCAATTACAAATAATATCTTATTATGGTTGCTTCTCAATTTCATTGAATCAAGAGCTGGGTTTGGGCTGAAAAATCATCCATGAAACCATTTTATCCGATGTCTTTGATTGACTTTGTAATTGTTAAGTAAATCTGGTAAGTCAATTGAAGGCTGGTAGCTAGTTACTCAACAACTCATTTCTGATTGACTGATCCAGAACTGAATAGACCCATTCTTTAAATGGTACTGTAGCTGATGATGAATCTTTAGAAACGCACTCTCTCAGTATGTTATCTCTGAAGTCATCAAACTCTCCAATGATACGTGCTGGATTTCCAGCGACAAGCTTTCCCTCGGGTATCGATTTAGTAACCACACTTCCTGCTCCTATAATAACATTATTGCCTATCTTAACTCCAGGTAAAATGACCGCATCAATACCAATAAATACATCATTCCCAATTATTATTCTTCGATATAAATATCTCCTCCCATTTCCATCTCTAATCAACCATGTGGCACCATCGTGAGTAAGTAACCTGACACCTGAAGTTATAGTAACTCTATCGCCGATCTCAATCAAAAAGGGTTCGCTAGAGAACCCATAAGGAAATATTCTACAACCTGATCCGACCGTCGATCCGAGATGCCGATGGTACTTTATCGAGTCCCTAATAATATACCTGTAGTAAATGAATGTAATGATTCTTGATAACCTCTTCATCTCCTTTTGCTCTGTATTTCGCTAATACATTTATTATCAAAGATTTACTCTTCGGGACACCTCACGTTCCAACAAAGAGATTCCAAAGTAAATGATTAGGGTCCATACTAGCAGTTTCATCGTTGTAAAGAATCCACTTCTTGACCAATAAACTGCATTGCTCAGTAACATAAAGTAAATGATGGAAGGGATCAAAAAATTCCCCTTAATTCCTCTGTTTCTAAAGACTTCCACGAGTCGGCCCAAGAAAAAGAAGAGGAGAGCATTTCCAAACACCCCAAACGATATGTAGACATCAGAAACAAGATTCGTCCCTAGTCCATACGAAGGATTGTCTCCGAAGGCAAGCCTCGTAAAAAATTGTCCTGAAGTCTCTAGATCATCTCCAGTGACACTCTCGTATAAGCTCTGGGTGAAAGGAAACACCGACAATGTTGCAGGAAATATTGAAGTCCGTCCAAAGTTTACTCCATAGTCTTCGACGTACTCAAGACCGACGTACAAATTTCTAACGTTACATACCAATGACTCCGTCAAGGCCATATATATATTTTTATCATCATCAAGGCTATTTAGGCCCCTAGTGATTACGTTCTCGCTATCGTTTAGAAGAACTGTACTACGTCCCAGGCCAATCAAATGCATCAAAAAGCCACCAAGGATTGCTAGTGCAAGCAAGACAAGAACATGCAATCTACGTACGTAAGCTGCATAGAGGCTAAAAACAACTAGGAGAAGGCTTAAAGCCGGTCCTCTATCACCCACCTTTAAAAATAAAACGATATAGCTAAATGCAACAACTACAAAGAGTCCCTTTGCCTTTTGCCTAGTATAGCTGCGAAAAAAAATAATTGCAGTGAGCGAAATACAGCAAGTCAGCACTTGCAGTATATAGTCGGATAATGGCGAGCGAGATGTAAAACCACCTGCTAAGAATTCGCGACCTGCTGTAATAATAAAAGAAAGAAAAACGATGGCCGTACATAAAGAAAAAAGAAAGTGGTCAATGTGCTCACTATCCTCAGAATAGTAATTATTTCTCCGGTACAATCTTGCAGGGATAGACGCTCCAAACATTAAGCAACTTCCCGAAAGCAAGGCCAATGCTGTGCCCTTATTAATATAATCGGCATTAAATGCAATTTTAAAGACACTGAAATATTCCGGATCAATTGGATATAGAAAACAAGGATAGAAAAAATTTATAAACAAGAAACTAGTGAAAAATAAAGTGTAGAAATTTAGATAGTTTCCCCTTGATTTGAGTTGAAGAAAGGGAAGACACTGAATACAGTATAGCGCAAACAAACCCAAACAAAATGAGTGATCGAACCCAGGTCTTGCCGTCAAAAATAAATAGAAAGAGAATAGTACGATGACAAGGTTAAATACAGACCAGATGAGTCCCAGGTATATTCTCGTAGATGCCGTGATCTCAGTCCTATTCGGTGCGCCGTACTTCTTTAAAAGCATTGGATAATTGTCTCTTCCTATTTATGCCCCTTTCGATCCTTGGTTCCGTACCCGTACAATAGGAAGTAATATTCTGCATATCAATCTAACCAACCGATTTCTACTGATCGCCAGCAAAGTACTGAGTTGTCCCTCGGCCTGTCTTGGCTTACCACTAAGCACTAATCGAACAATATTCTTGCTAATATGCATGCTGGCATAGGTCGGATTGAACAACAATCCGGCATACTCTCCATATTTGTCAAGTGAATCATGACCACTACGTAGTCTTTCCTTAATTAGATAAGTAGCATAGAATGACATCAGTGACGGCAGCGGTGAAAATCCGTGATTACTTGAAACTGAATTCGTAGAGTTCGTCCATCGATACAACTTCTGCGGAAGAAAATATAGCTTAGTTAATAGACTCATTCTGTACCACAAGTCTTTATCCTGTCTAAATTTGAAGTATTCTCTGTATCCACCCACTTTCCTGTACACATCGAGTCTAAACATTGCAGTTCCATGATTAATCATATTGCGCCTCAAAAGGTCCGCAGTAGTTATCTCATAGATCTTATCTGAAACATTATTCACTGCTCTATTGGCTACGCCTACGCAAACAACCCCCGCCTCCGGGTTTTGATCCAGAAATTCCACCTGTTCATAAATTCTGCCTGGCAGCGAGATATCACCTGCCCCATTTATCGCAATATACTCGTTGTCAAGCATTGCAATCGTATGAATAAGGGAGCGGGTAAAACCCTTATTTATCTCATTCTTCAAAAGAGTCACATTTTCAATTCCCCTAACTCTCTCACTTGCCTTCTCGAAGGTATCATCACTTGAAACATCATCGACAATGTAAAGGTGAAAATCTTGATACGATTGTGCGAGTATGCTTTCTATCGAGTCAATAATTTCAGTTCCCCGATTGAAATTGATTGATATTATTGCAACTTTCCTTCCCATCACCTATTGGTTATAATCCTCTGCTCTATCTCCAGCTCCAGATCTAAACTATCACGAATTCTATCCTGCAGGTACAGAATTAAATCCAAAATATCCCTCCCAGTAGCATTGGCATGGTTTATAATGAATCCACCATGCTTCTCCGACACCATAGCGCCACCAATTGAGTGTCCTTTTAAACCTAACTCCTCAACAATAGATCCTACGTAATAACCCTTAGGCCGCTTGAAAACACTGCCAGCATTGGGAAAATCACGCGGTTGCTTAGCCCATCTCTTTGCCTTAACTGTATTCATCTTGGCACGAATCAACTCCTTGTCTCCATGTTGAAGTTTTAACCATGCCTGTAGAATTACTTTGTCTCTACTCCTTTGAAATAAGCTATCCCGATAGCTGAACAAGATGTCCGAATGCTCAATCTCTTTCATGGTCACCTCATTTAAGTCGAGATATCTCACTTTGACTAATACATCCTTTATCTCCTCTCCACTTGCTCCAGCATTCATGACTACTGCACCACCGAGAGAACTAGGTATATCATAGAAAATCTCTAAGCCAGTTAAGCTGTACGCCAAAGCGAGTTCACTTAGCGAATCCATGGAACATCCCGCTTGTGCAACGATTTCTCCGTCTGCGGAAGATGAAGCCTTTTTAAAATTTCCATTGAATATTACAAACTCTTGTGAATAGTATTCGTCGGCAAGTATGATATTGTATCCATTGCCAATCAGTACATAGTCCTTCCTCCGTGAATATAGCTCCTGTAAGTCCTGCTCCGTATCAGGAAACCACGCTCTTGAACACCTGGAGGCAACTCTATAGGAATTATACTCCGTCAAATCAAAGTCTTCCTCAACCCGCATATTTTGCCAGGACTCTTTCCATTGATTTGTAAATCACTATAAAATCTTTCTTTGAAAATCTCAAAATAACCCGCACTGGAATTCCAACTTCCTTGCTGTAAAAGTACAGAAACAGTAATCCAGCAAGTGTGTAGCTAACGGTCGAACTTAGGGCGGCTCCTACTGAGCCATATAACGGAATGTAAATCAAATTGAGAATTACATTTATGAACAAGGCCGGAAGCATAGCCTTTAATGAGATCCATGGCTTACCTCGACCAGCCAGATCTGTATTCATAACTTTGAAAACTGTCAATACGATAACTCCAGGCAACAAGAATCGTACAACAATTGCGCTCGGAATAAAATCAGCTCCAAACATTATAGAAATGACTCCATCCGCGAAAACGAATAACAGCAGAGAAGCCAGGCTAATAATTATGATGGATATCCTTAACAACTGAGCTACCTTTTGGGAAAACTCCTGAGGATCTGAAGAGGTTGCACTCCTCGCAAAAATTATCGTATTTAGCACCATCGGAATTTGCCACAAATACTGCGTAAGAGATGCTCCCTTTGAATAGATTCCGAGCTCATACGGCGAACTCATTTTATCTAGAAGAAGGATATCTATTTTGTAATTTAAATTAATGACCAGCAGCGCAAAAGCATAGATCAACCCCAAAGACAAAATTGATTTTATGATTTTGTATTCAACACTAAATTTAAATGCCCTAAGAAAATCATGCTTGAAAAGCAAAATTAATGCCATCAATAGTGGTCCAAAACAAGCTGCAACCAATGCGCCGGTAATCCCTAGCGAACATATCCCGACCAATATGACTACCAATATAGAGGTAGTCAGAGAGGGCACCCAATTTATTCTATTAAAAACTGCAATGTCATTCTTTCCCAAAAAAATGCCTGAATTGTACTTAATAAATAGATTAAATGGGATCGGAACTAGAGCCAAGGCTATCCACATCCAATTATCCCCTGAAGAGCTTAAGTTCTTCATCAGAAAAGAACAAATGAAGAACGATGAAATTGCTGTTATCACCCATATCTGTGTAATGGCTGTCTTGATCTTCGCTTCTGAAAATATGCCCTTGCCCAAGTGATATGTCACCGTTTGCCTTATGCCAAGTGATCCTACAGTCATGAACAATGAGGGGTACACAACCAAACCTGCAATGATTCCGTTTCCCTCAGGACCCAACGCTCTCGCTGTCACAACAGAGCCCAAAATCGAACTAAGCAAGATGACAACATTTGATTTCGCAACCTTAGTCAAATCACTGAGAAACGAAGGCACTACTCTATTTTTCTGATTCGACATGGGCTACCAAAAGCAACCGACCCTGCAGGGATGTCCTTATTAATTAGTGAATTAGCACCTACTACACTGTTCGCACCAATTGTGATACCTCCAATCACTGTAGCTCCAGCATAGATTATCGTATTATCCCCTACTATAGGATATCCAAAATCTTGGCCGACCTTACCATGGCTTCCCAGAGTGACTTGTTGAAAGACTTTGACATTATTACCAAGCACTACACCTTTACCAATCACAATGGCAAAAGGATGAGGCAATCTCAAATTTTTTCCAATGTTCGCATGATATGAAATATCGCATGATCTTTTTGTTACCAGGGCATATTTATAGTAGTTGGATATTTGTCGTAAAAAAAATCCTCTGCCAAAGTAAAAGTGCTTGCCAATACGATGATTCAGCAAGACTCTAAAAGAGGGGCTATAAAAATAAGCTCTTAGAAAAGTATGCAGATTAAATTGGCCAGCTGGCAGGTTGGAACATATGTGATTCAATGTAAATTTGAGAGCAATTTTTTTCTCTATTTTCACACTCCTTGTGTGAGATGCTTTAGTTTCTCTTCAATATTCTCATAGCCTCTCTGTATCTGCCATGCATCGTTAATTGTTGTTTCACCTTCAGCCGTTAGACCAGCAAGCAACAAAGAGATTCCTGCACGAAGATCAATAGCTGTCACGCTAGCACCAATTAAAGTATTGCCACCTTGTATTATTAGCATACCCCCTTCGATAGAACACTGTAACCCCATCTTTGCCAATTCCTCCGCATAAGCATACCTGCCAGGAAATCTCAAATCTATGATTTTGGAAGATCCCTTACTCATAGCACCATATACGGCAAAAAGCGGTTGCATATCCGAATTTATCCCTGGATAAGGGCCAGTGCTAATCTCGATCGGAAACGGCCTGCCCCCCTTTACAAGTAGACTGGATTTTCCTCTGTAGGACTTCATTCCACTTTCCGCGAGGAAAATTAGTGGAACATCTAAGTGCTCAAAAGGGAAATTCTCAATCTCTACCTCCCCATTCGTTATCACTGAGCCAATAACCCATGTAAGTGCCTCCATATTGTCAGGTATTACTTCATGCTCTGTCCCTGATAAGTACTCTACACCTTGAATCTCAATGCATTTTTGACCATGTACCTCAATCTTGGCTCCCATTGACTTCAACATGGCAACCAAATCTCTAATTTCTGGGCGAATATGTGGGTTCCACACTACTGTTTTGCCATGAGCAAGGACGCCACAGATAATTGCATTCTCCGTGGCTCCCGTGGATCTTATTGGCAATTGAATGTCAGCTCCCCTGAGCCTTCCATCAACAGCAGTACATAGATACTTGCCTTCTTCCCACACTCTAGCGCCCAACCTCTCCAAAAGCATCACATGCAGATCATATTTCCTTTCACCCAATTTACAGCCTCCAGGAAGTGGCACTCTTGCATTACCATACCTAGCAGTAAGGGCACCCAAAATCAAAAGCGTATTTCTAATGGATCTTTCATGCCATTCTAGGTCTACATCCAATTTCTCGACATGCTCGGATATTACTATACTGTCTTCCTCTTCCCTATAACTCTTTCCCAGCTTGCTAAGCATTCTGAGATGGATCTGAATATCAAGTAAATTATGCGGAAAATTTGTTAACCGAATTTTTTCCTTCGTTAGTAGTGTTGCAGCCAAAAGACGCAGTGCACTATTCTTAGCACCACCTACTCTGACACTTCCGTACAACCTACTCTTTTGTACTCTTAGTGATTCTATCACTTCGACTATCTTTGTCACAACCTATATTGAGGAGTTTTCAAATTGTTATTAGCGACCAGTCCAAGGCTCTTAATGCAGATTGAACTGCGATTGGCTTTGCGAAAATCACCCGAGGGACCCGTTTTTTTTCGAAGCGCTTTACACACCCCCAGATGGGTATGGAGCCCTCATCGTTTCAGCATATAAAATGCTTATGATGAAAAACACAACGGTCAGGAAGAAACCTATCATACCTCCTGTAATCAAACGTAGCAATATGGACGGTTTCAAAATCGGGAGTGGCTTCACCGGCATATCAATTACTTGAAAATAGGGCGTCTCATTTTCTAAGAGGAATAGTGCGGTCTCTCGATTTCTGACCGACTCACCATACATGATGCCGTACATCTGTACCTTCTTGCTGAGTCTTTCTCCAAATAGATTCTCCCGATTTTGATAAACACCAGTATTTCTGTCGTTCCATTGTGCCAATTGATACTCTGCAGCTCTCAACTGCTGATGTATAGAATCTGTCTTCGCTGAAATATTATCGTACGTGGACTGGTGCCGCTCAATAGCTTTATCCACATAAAATTTACTAAGTCCGTAATAAATGCGCTTGACCAAGTTCAAAGAAAACTCTTCGTTTTCGGCCGAAACAGATAGGTTTAAAATACCGGTCTCTTCTCCATACGAGATTGACATTAGACCTACAATATCTTTCTGAGCATTCCCTTTAACGAGCGAATAGCAAGATAAAAGGACTCTATTTTCGGTAGTATCAAATTGCTCAAAATTATCGTGTGTAAAATAAAATTGGGCTAATTCATCCCTTTTAGACTTCTTCCATTTTTTATGAAATTCATATATTTCCAGCAACTGATTTGCCAAATAGTTGTGCTGGCCGTTTAAGTGGGTGGAATCAAACAATGCCTCCTGTAATATCCTTCGCGACTTTGCCAGCTCTTTTACTTTTTCCAGATTTGGTCCACTTCTTCTGGCTCCACCAATTCCGAACCGACCCAAAATTGCCGCCATATCACTCACACTACTTCCGCTATCTTCGTTCACCATGAAAGTAAGCTTGGCTTTATACGTAGGGGGTGTCAAAAACGCATGAACCCCAAAGGCGAGACCTGTAACGAGTCCAACAAGTATAATCAGCCACATCTTCCGCCACAGTAATTTCCAAATTACTTGCATTTGCAGAATGAGATCTCGAAGCGTAATTTCATCTCCATGTTGAACCCTATTATGATTACTCTGTTCCACTTAGGCCACTATTTTATAATGGTATGTCATCTGCTCACTTCCACATCTTGTCTACCAAAACCATGGGACTTAAGGACTAGTTGCTGACAAGCGTGACTAAATGCTGCCAAATAAATGCGCCTCATTTTAATCAGGCTTTTTATTGAGTTGCTGCGCCAACAAAACAAGCGTTAAAATCCCAGTGGCGCCTCCAATCACCTGCGCACTAAATCGCTCCCAATCAAATGGCTTTCTCGTTGCTCCCTCTTCTCTTTCGATTTTTGGAACCTTGAGCTTCAATTTAATTTTTGATCCCGCCAGCACTTTGGGGTATTTTTTAAATGGCCCGATCCGTTTGGTGCCTGCGATCCGACCGTTGGGATACTCGACCGATACGGTGCGGCGATTCGCATTCTTGGCAAAGCCACCGGCAAATTCGTTGATGTACCAGCGGGCTGATTGCTGGCCTTGATACGATAGGCTCAAACTGGCATCGGCAATAAATCGCTCATCATAGACTGCGGCCGCCTGGGTACCCCGAGTCTCGATCGTGAGCATGTCGAGAATCTTGGGAATCTCAAAAACGTCGCCTTGCTTCATCAACATATCGGCGCGCGAATTTGGTTTCGCCAAGGCCTGATCAAGATTGGAAATGACCAACCCAATGCTGTCCTCGCCGCGATAAAGCAGTGCCCCTTCCGGAAACGCTTCGTCAGTCAAACCGCCAGCGCGCTTGATGATACTAGACATCCGCTCGTTGTCTGACAACAGGGGATATGCTCCCGGATACAGCACTTCGCCCTCCAGATAGACGGTTTTCATCATCTCAAATCCAGGCACATTGCGCACCACGATTTGGTCGAATGGCTGCAAGGACAAATCCACTCCATCTGCCTCAAATTCGGGCGTAATGGCAATAGTGCTAACCAGGGTGCGGGTGGGTTCATTTTCATTGATCTCTAAGCGAAAGATGTCGACCCTATTTGATGCGGCGCTAAAGGTAAGGCCACCGGACAAGGTCAGTACATCCTGCAGAGTGAGGCTCTCGTGGTATTGAATTTCGCCGGGTCTGCGCACCGCGCCGTTGACCACAACCGGAAAATTTTCGATGAAGTCACTGCGCTTGGGTATGCGAAGTACGTCCCCGGCACTAAGCTCAATATCTTCCGGACCTTCGGGTGCAGCCAGTGCCTGATTGAGATCTACCCGGATGTATTCTGTCTCGGTAGGAGATTCCAAAGAATTGCGGAGGATGTATCCAAATGGCGAAGCATCCGGAGCCAAACCTCCCGAGAGCAGAACCAGATCAGAAATATTTAAGCGCTCTACGGGATCGAAGGTGAATGAAGAAGGAGCACGCAAGGATCCCTCTGAACGAATCGGAGCCGTATCGGTAAATAAATTCTGGCTCGAAATGAGGATGCGATCTTGTGGCTCCAGCACCAGATCTTCTGAACCCTTTGGATTGGAGATTGCAGCCTGCAGATTAAAGCGCAAGATGGTGTTGGTACCCGTGTTCTTTTGTCGAATCACAAATGCGTCTTCGATGCGTGCTTCCGGCCGCAGCATACTTTTTTGCAAAATATCAGACACCGTGAGACCATCCTGCATCGCATACTGACCAGGGAATTTTACGGGTCCTTCGATTTCCACAAATTGGCGTAGATCTTCTGGTATCGCCTTTACCGTTACCACATCGCCATTGCGCATGGCAAAGTCGGTCACGGCGTCCAGGTTGGCCTCCAGCAGAGTAAGCTCAGTACCAAGAATGCGCTGAATCAAAATATCTTCGGGATAGGCCTTTTCAGTCAAGCCACCTGCATATTCCAATAGATCTCTGAGATGCTCTGACTCCTTTAGTTCGTACTTGTAAGGGCGGCGTATTTCTCCTTGCAACTTCACCACTTTTTCCAGGACCGGCACAAAAATAATGTCGCCCTCCTGCAAGTAGTAATCAAATTGCACACTGGGGTCGTTGAGAAAGGCATAGATATCCAGCGTTTTTCGATCGCCGTTGCGGATGATCTGAATGCTTCGCACACTGCCGATGTCACTTGGGCCCCCTGCAGCCACCAGGGCATTGAATGCGGTATTTATCGCAGAAATGGTGTAGCTGCCACTGCGATGTACCTCACCAAAAATATTGACGGTGATCGTACGGGCAGTCGCCAAGGCTACCACAAACTCACCTTCGCGAAAACGGTAATAATTCGAAAACCGACTGGCAAGTAATTTCTCTGCTTCAGAAAGTTTTAGCCCCTTGAGCGAAATACGCGGTAGCCGGGACGGGGTAATGTATCCTTCGGAATCGATTGTATGCCGCAGGTCCTGTTGAGATGCCCCAAAAATTGAGATCGAAACCTCGTCACCGGGTCCCAGCACATAGGTCGGTGGCGGTTTCACACTTTTGGTAGCGGTGTAAAGCTCAAGGCCTTGAGTCTGAAAGATATGCTGCCCGTATAGCTCCGTCCCTGGCAAATCCAGAGGCTGGTCAGTAAGTTCAGTTATTTGGGTGTCGACGGGAACCGTAATTGGCTCATCTTCTGTGGCCATACCTTGGGCTCCGAAATCTTGATCTGCATCACCCTCTCGCAGCGTATCATTTTCTCTGGCGTTTTCGGCCTCCATTTCCCGGATTACTTCTTGCAAGATGGGCTCGATGCGTTGCAATTCAAAAACGTCTGTGGGATCAACTTGATCCAGGTCTATGCCTCGTTCGAGCATCCTTTTTTTGAGCTCCTCTTCGTCGATGCCTCGGTCTCGCAGTTCCTGTCGAGCCTCCTCGGGAAGGACTTGTGCAGAAAGGCCCAGTGGCAGGCACAGCAAGGCCAGGCAAAACAGTCCACTTTTGCCGAAAACAAATGCTACAATCGATTTTAATATCCTAGACATAGGAGGTCTTAACAAGTAATCAGTGCATAAAGTGGGCCAATTTTGCTCATTCAGATTGATGAAACTCCAAATACCAATCGATAAAATGACGAATGCCTTCAGAGACTTTGGTTTCGGGGCGGTAGTTAATTGCCTTCTGGAGTGCACTCACGTCGGCTTTGGTCTTCGGAACATCACCGGGTTGCATGGGTCGATAAATGATCTCAGCTTGCTTACCCAGCGTCGACTCAATTTCACGCACAAAATCCATCAAGGGCACCTCGTCGCTGTTGCCGATGTTGTGTACGGACCATGGCGCTGGGGAGCTTGACGGGTCGGGATGCAATCCGGACCAATCGGTATTTCCCGTCGGTGGCTTTGGTAGCAGTCTCGCAATGCCTTCAACGATATCAGCTACATAGGTGAAATCACGAATCATGTTTCCGCTGTTAAAAACTTGAATCGGTTTTCCCTCCAGAATATTTTTTGTGAAAATAAAGAGCGCCATATCGGGGCGGCCCCAGGGACCGTATACCGTAAAGAAACGCAGCCCCGTCGTAGGCAGTTGATAGAGATGGCTGTAACTGTGTGCCATCAATTCGTTTGCCTTCTTACTGGCAGCATAGAGCGAGATGGGATGATCTACATTGTCACTGGTGCTCAAGGGCATGGTCTCATTGAGGCCGTACACACTCGAGCTGCTGGCATAGAGCAGATGTTCAATGTTGTTGTGTCGACAACCCTCCAGCACATTTAGGAAACCAACAATATTGCTGCTCATGAATTCATGGGGTTGAGTCAGACTATGCCGCACGCCGGCTTGCGCAGCCAGATTTACCACTATCTCAAATTTCTGCTCGGCAAATAATTTTTCCATTTCTTTTCGATCCTCCAGATTCATCTGGATCAATTGAAAATTATCCCAGATACTACTCCCTGAGAGTTTCTCGAACGCAACTTGATCTTCAGCTATACCAAGACAGCTCAGGCGTGCGTATTTGTACTTCGTATCGTAGTAGTCATTCATATTGTCCAGACCGACGACTTGATACCCATCCGAAAGCAGTCGCTCTACCAAATGAAAACCGATAAATCCGGCAGCACCGGTGACGAGAACCTTTTTCACTGCTTATTTCTTTTCTCTAATTCTAAAATATCCAATCTGTCTTTGGGCCTGCCAGACCGCTCCTTGCTTGTAATAAAATCTTCGAGAGAAATGACCTGATAGGTAATGTTTCCTCTCCTTGATACACCTCCGACCATAAGCAGTTTCACATTCCTGTTTTGGCAAGCACGTAAGAATTCAACAATTTTTTCATCAAAAAAGTCACTCATTTTAGAGTCAATACAAAATTACCTTTATCCTCCTCCTGACTACGACTTTCAAAATTACTTAGCGCCCAACAGAGTTCCATAAATGATTGAAATCGCTGCGAAGGTGTTAAAGCCATAAACTCCCGCTCGCGGCGTGCATTGCTCTCTTCCTTGGTTTCAAAACGGATTTGCATCTATATA
>Ga0114956_1000754_pt1 | contig 24517 bp, 27 predicted proteins | sample MaitaG_FD_87304 | JGI IMG/M metagenome (GOLD analysis project Ga0114956, IMG submission 87304) | Marine algal microbial communities from Maine, USA - Maine_Asex2 metaG | ecosystem: Host-associated > Algae > Red algae > Unclassified | place: Maine, USA | collected 2015-01-05
CGCATTCGTGTGCGCGAGTCTCTGCAGCTTCGCCCGCTCGCCGCGGACACGATGCACGATCGAGACGGCGTGCCCCGCGCGGGCGGAAAGCACTTCGGTCAGCAGCTCGACTTCCTCGACGGCCTCGTGCAGCACGATCTCGCGCGGCACGTCGCGCTCGAGGTAGAACTGTGCGACGAAGGCCTCCAGGATCTCCGCGCTCGTGCTGCCCATGGGCGTCGCCGGGTGGAAGGCCTTGTTGCCGAGATTGATGCCGTTCCGGACGAAGAACACCTGAACGCAGCTCTGGCCCCCGCTGGTGACCGCGGCGACGTAGTCGCTGTCATCGTTCTCGGAGAGCCCGGACGAGAGGTCGCTGACCGCCTTCAGGCTGCCGATCTGATCGCGCAGGCGCGCCGCCCGCTCGAACTCGAGGCCCGCGCTCGCCTCCTCCATGCGGCCGGCGAGTTCGCCGATCACCTCGCCGCCCTTTCCATCGAGCACGCGAACGGTCATCTCCACGTCGCGCGCGTAGTCCTCGGGCGAGATCAGCCCGACACAGGGGCCGGTGCAGCGGTCGATCTGGTGCTGCAGGCAGGGCCTCGAGCGATTTCGGAAGTAGCTGTCCTCGCACTGGCGAACCTTGAACAGCTTCTGCACCAGCCGCATCGAGCGCTTGACGGCGCCGGCGCTCGGGTAGGGTCCGATGAACTTGCCCCGGGCCTTGCGCGCCCCTCGCTGGTAGGACAGCCGCGGGTACTGGTCGGCGGTCGAGACGAAGATGTAGGGGTAGCTCTTGTCGTCGCGGAGCACGACGTTGTAGCGAGGCCGGTGCTCCTTGATCAGGTTGTGCTCGAGGATCAGCGCCTCGGCGGCCGAGCCGGTGACCGTCGTCTCCACGTCCGCGATCGCGGCGACGAGCGCCCGGGTCTTCCGGTTGTCGAGCGTCTTCTGGAAGTAGCTCGACAGCCGGCTCCGCAGGTTGCTCGCCTTGCCGACATAGATGACCTCGCCCTCCGCGTCGCGCATGCGATAGACGCCCGGCCGTTCGGTGACCGTGGCCATGAAGGCCGTGATGTCGAAGCCCTCGCGGGTGCGCGCCTTCATGGGCGAATGCTCACGGGTCGTGCTCCTCGTCCCAGAGCCCGTGCCGCATCGCCAGTCTGACGAGGTCCGCCGTCGTCGCGACGCCGAGCTTCTCGAACGAACGCGTACGGTGAGTGCTGACGGTCTTCTCGCTGATGAAGAGACGCTCGCCGATCTGGCGGTTACGCCGACCGCGCAGCAGCTGCACGATCACCTCGTGCTCGCGCGTCGTCAGGCATTCGAACGGATTGCCGGACCCGCCGTCGATCGTGTCCATGGCGAGCGCCCGGGCGACGTCGGGCGAGAGGTAGCGCTCCCCGCCGAGCACACGCCGGATCGCCTCCTCCATCTCGCGGGCTTCGCTGCCCTTCGTGAGGTAGCCCCGCACGCCACTCGCGAGCAGGCGGCGGATCGGTGCCGCATCGAGCTTTCCCGTGACCATGATGACCAGCGTCTCCGGCGACGCCTTGAGCAACGTCTCTGCCGCCTCCAGTCCACTCATGCCCGGCAGCGCGATGTCCATCAGCACGACGGCGAACCGGCGTTCGGTGGCGAGCGTCAGTGCTTCCTCCCCGGACCCCGCCTCCGAGATCGAGCGGATGGCGGGATGCTCCTCGAGCAGTCGTCGCATGCCGGCACGGACAAGCGCGTGATCGTCGACGACGAGCACGTCGTTGATGCGGCCGGTACCGGCGTCGGGGGGCGTCATCGACTCACCACTCGATCAGCGCCGAACCCCAGGTGAATCCGCCGCCGAAGCCCTCGAGAAGCACTGTGTCGCCGGTGCGAATGCGTCCGTCCCGAACGGCGACGTCCAGCGCGAGCGGGATCGACGCGGCCGAGGTATTGGCGTGTTCGGAAACCGTCTGAACCACCCGCTCCATCGGCATGCCGAGCTTCTTCGCCGTGGCGGCGAGGATGCGGCTGTTCGCCTGATGCGGCACCAGCCAGTCGATCGCCTCGCGCTCGAGACCGTTGGCCGACAGCGTCTCGTCCACGATGCGACCGAGCGTCCTGACCGCCATGCGAAACACCTCAGACCCGGCCATCTCGACGTGCGCCCGCCCCTCGACCACCGCCGCATGATGGTTCGACACGCCGCTCGGGACATGAAGGAGATCCGCGTGCGCACCGTCGGCATGCAAGTGGGTCGAGCGGATGCCCGGGCGCTCGTCCGCGCGCAGCACGACGGCCCCGGCCCCGTCACCGAACAGGACGCAGGTGTTCCGGTCGGTCCAGTCGATGATGCGCGAGAACGTCTCCGCGCCGACGACCAGCGCCGTGCGCGCCATGCCGGTCTTCACGAACTGATCGGCGACCGACAGGGCATACACGAAGCCCGTGCAGACCGCCTGCACGTCGAAGGCCGGACAGCCGGCGACGCCCAGACGGGCCTGCAGCAGACAGGCGGTGCTCGGGAATACCCGATCGGGCGTGGTGGTCGCCACGACGATGAGATCGATGTCGGCGGCGGTGATCCCGGCCGCCTCGAGGGCGCGCCCGGCGGCGGCGTGAGCGAGATCGAGGGTGTACTCGTCGTCGGCGGCGATGTGGCGTTGCGCGATGCCGGTCCGCTCGCGGATCCAGGCATCGGAGGTCTCGACCGTGCGTGCCAGTTCGTCGTTCGTCACCACCCGCGCGGGCAGGTAGCCTCCGGTACCGACGATGCGGGAGAAGGTGGCCATCCGCGGATCACGCGGCGTGCGCGGCGACGAGGCGCGACGCGATCCGAGCCGGCACGTCGTTGGCGATCTCGAGCAGCGCGATGTCGATCGCGTTCGCGAAGGCGACGGCATCGGCGCTGCCGTGGCTCTTGATCACGACGCCCTGCAGACCGAGCAGGCTCGCGCCGTTGTAGCGACGCGGATCGATGCGGTTGCCGAATGCGCGGAGGACCGGCCGGGCGACGAGCCCGACCAGCTTGTTCTTCCAGCTCCGGTTGAACTCCTCGCGGATGTAGTGCGACACCATCCGGGCCACGCCCTCGCTGGTCTTCAGCGACACGTTGCCCACGAAGCCGTCGCACACCACCACGTCCACGCGGTCGGTGTAGATCTCGTTGCCCTCGACGAAACCGATGTAGTTGATCACGCCGGACGCCCCGCTCGCGACCAGTCGCGGCGCCACCTGCTTGACCTGCTCGTTGCCCTTCATCGCTTCCGATCCGATGTTGAGCAGGCCGACCCGGGGGGCGTCGATCCCGTCGATCGCCTGGGCGAGGATCGACCCCATCAGCGCGAACTGCAGCAGGTGCTCGGCGGTGCAGTCGACGTTCGCCCCCAGATCCAGCATGTGAGTGTGGCCGTCGATCGCCGGCAGGGTGGACGAGATCGCCGGCCGATCGATGCCGGGCAGCGTCTTCAGCACGAAGCGGCTGATCGCCATCAGGGCGCCGGTATTGCCCGCGCTGACGGCCGCGCCGGCGCGTCCCTCCTTGACCAGATCGATCGCGATCCGCATCGACGAGCGCTTCTTCGACCGCAGCGCGACGGCCGGGGTCTCCTCCATCGTCACGACCTGGTCGGCAGGCACGACCTCGTGCCGCCCGGCAGGCAACGGATGCGCCCCGACGTGCTCGGCGATGACCGACGGATCGCCGACGAGCAGCAACCGCACGTCGTCGTTGCGCGCCAGCACCGCCCGGGCCGCCTCGACCATGATGCCCGTGCCGCCGTCGCCGCTCATCGCGTCGACCGCGACCACGCGCCCGACGCCGTCGGCGCGGCTGTCGGTGCGTTGCTCCGGCGACGCGTCCGCCGTGCCGCGCGGCGGCCGGGTCATCGCGGGCGCGCCATCGGGCGGCCGGGACCGGGGACGGGACTAGTCCTCGTCTTCCTCGAACGCCTCGACGGTCTCGACCACCTGCTTGCCGCGGTAGAAGCCATCCGCCGTGACGTGGTGGCGACGGTGCAGCTCACCGGTCGTCGGGTCGGTCGAGAGGGTGGGCTTGCCGAGCGCGTCGTGCGAGCGACGCATGCCACGCCTGGAAGGGGTCTTGCGGCTTTTCTGAACGGCCATGGGTATCGGGTCCGGGAGGAGAGATCTGGGTGAAGAAGGGCTTAGTGAAGGTTCAGGTCCTTGAGGACGTCGAAGGGATTCATCTTCCCCTCCGCCTCCTCGGCGATGGCCGCGTCGACAGTGCCGAAGCTGCGCTCGGTCTCGACGCACGTCGCGTGGTTGTCGTGTCGGGGCACCGCCGGCACGTGCAACATCAGTTCATCCTCGAGCACATCCACCAGGCGAATCTGTCCGGTCTCGTCGAGCACCACCGGATCGAGCGCCTTCGGCAACTTTCGCGCCGCCTCCTCCGACTCGACGAACACGAGTTCGTACGGCTCGTCGATCGTGCTGCTCATCGGCTCGAGGCACCGCTGACAGACCAGCGGCCATGTCGCCGCCAGTCGGCCGGACACGGCGATGTGGTCCTTGCGGCGCGAGAACGAGGCGGACGCCGAAACGGCTCCTTCGCACGAAGCGAGGATTCCCGGCAGACGCTCGAAGGCCTCGAGCGGCACGGTCACCTCGTATCGCGTTCCGTCCCGGGCCATGAGATCGGGATTGAACCGCGCTGGAAGCGTCTTGGCCATAACCCGCGAAGGGTAGCGAACCCGGCACCGACGCGCAAGCCACCACCGACGATTCCGGCAACGGGCATCAGCCGAAGCCCGGCACCTCGGCGAGCCACTCCGCGCGCCACAGGAGCTGCAGGATGACGGCGGCGAACAGCGCCGCCACGATGTCGTCGATCATGATCCCGAACCCGCCGCCCACGCGCCGGTCGATCGCCCCGATCGGCCAGGGCTTGGCGATGTCGAACACCCGGAACAGCACGAACCCGAGCACGATCCAGCCGAGGCTGCGGGGCAAGGCAAGCATCGTCAGCAGGTAGCCGACGATCTCGTCCCAGACGATGCCGCCGTGATCGTGCACCCCGAGGTCGCGCGCGCAGCGATCGCAGCACCAGACCCCGATCACGAACAGCACGACGATCACGACGATCTGCGCCGCCACGCCGGCCGGCATCAGGAAGGCGAGCGGCACGGCCGCCAGCGTGCCGAACGTGCCCGGCGCCTTCGGGGCGAGGCCCGAACCGCCTCCGAGCGCGAGGAAGTTGGCCGGGTTCCGGAACAGCGTTCCGGGCGGGATGCGCGGGGAGCCGGCGTCAGCCACGTCGCATCTCGAGCGGCCGCAGGCTCTTCGCCAGCTTGTCGAGCACCCCGTTCACGTAGCGATGCCCGTTGTCCGCGCCGAAGCGCTTGGTGATCTCGACGCCCTCGTTGATGATCACGCGCGCCGGCGTCTCGAGCACCTCGACGAGCTCGAAGGTGGCGATGCGCAGCACCGCCCTCTCGATCGGGTCGACATCTGCCAGCGGTCGGTCCAGCGCGGCGGCCAGCGGCTCGTCGACCCGCTCGACGTCGTGACTGATGCCCTTGAACAGACGCTCGAAGTAGTCGACGTCGACCCGGCTCATGTCCTGGAACTGGACGAATTCGCGACGTACCGTCGAGCTTTCCGCCGCCGCCAGGTCCCATTGATACAAGGCCTGCAGAACACGCTCCCGGGCGAATCGCCGCGCCGGACCGCGGCCGGGCTTCTTCGGCGATCGCTTTCCAGCCCCCCCCGTCGCCCGTCCGCCCGGCGCCTCTCCGGGCAGCGGCGGTTCGCCCGGCGCCTGCCCGGCCGGCGCTTCCCCGGCCGGCGCCTGCCCGGCCGGCGCCTGTCCGCCCGGCGCCTGTCCGCCCGGCGCTTCCCCGGCTGGCGACAGACCGCCCGGCGCCCTTCCGGCGGGCGCCAGGCCACCAGACGCCTCCCCGGCTGGCGGCAGTCCGCCCGGCATCTTTCCGGCCGACGCATCGTCGGCGACGGGCGCGGAATCCGCGCTCGCGGCAGGCTCGGGACGCGCCACCCCGGGCGGCGCGTTCCCGGGCGAGCGCTCGTCCGCCAGCGCGCCATCGTGCCGCGCGTGCTCCGGCACGGCGTCGTCCGGCGCGGCGTCGTCCCGGATGTCGGACAACTGGGGCATCTTCTTCACGGCGAACGAGACTTCCACGACGGGCGCGCATTGTAGCCCGCCGAAGGGTCGCACCGCCGGTCGCACCGCCGGTCGCACCGCCGGTCCCGCCGCCGGTCTCAGCGCCGATCGTGCCGTCAGTCGCGCCGCCAGCTCGTCGATCCGCCGGCATCCTCGAGGACGATGCCCGCGCCGGCCAGCTGATCGCGGATCGCGTCGCCGCGGGCGAAGTCCTTCGCCTCGCGGGCCATGCGCCGCTCCTCGATCAGCGCGTCGATGGCGGCGTCGGAGAGCCCGTCGGCCGCCGCCGATCCGGGATCGAGCTCGCCCCGGAGGACCGCCTCCGGATCCTCCTGCAGCAGCCCCAGACGCCCACCGAGCGTTCGCAGCGTGGTGGCGAGCGTCGCGGCATGGGCCGCCCCGTCCGTCGTGGCCCGGTTCAGCGCACCGGCCAGCTCGTGCAGCACGGCGATCGCGCCCGACGTGTTCAGGTCATCATCCATCGCCGCCTCGAAGCGGGCGGTGAAGCTCGGATCCGAGGTAGCGTCCGCCTGGACCGGGTGCCCCCGGAGCGCCGTGTAGAGACCGCGCAGCGCACGTCGGGCCGCCGCCAGCGGCTCGTCGCCGATCTCGATCGGGCTCCGGTAGTGGCTCGCGACGACGAAGAAGCGCAGCTCCTCGCCGCGCCAGTCGCGCAGGGCATCGCGCACGGTCAGGAAGTTGCCCAGCGACTTGGACATCTTCTCGCCGTCGACCCGCACCATGCCGTTGTGCATCCAGTAGCGGGCGAAGCCCTTGCCGCTGGCCGCCTCGCTCTGCGCGATCTCGTTCTCGTGGTGGGGGAACTGCAGGTCGAGTCCGCCGCCATGGATATCGAACTCCTCGCCCAGCAGGGCCGTCGACATCGCCGAGCACTCGATGTGCCAGCCGGGTCGCCCGTCGCCCCACGGCGAGTGCCAACTCGGCTCGCCGGGCTTCGCACGCTTCCAGAGGGCGAAGTCGAGGGGGTCATGCTTGCGCTCGTCGGTCGCGACTCGACCCCCGGAACGCAGCTCGTCCGGCTTGCGCCCGGACAGCTTGCCGTAGTCCTCGAACGAGCGCACCGAGTACAGCACGTCGCCGTCCTCGACCGCATAGGCATGCCCGCGGTCGATCAGCGCGGTGATCATCCGGATGACGCCGTCGATGTGCCCGACCGCGCGAGGCTCGTGCGTCGGGGCGAGCGCGCCGAGCGCCGCGGCGTCCTCCTGCATGTGCCCGATGAAGCGCTCGGCAAGCGCCTCCGGGGTCTCGCCGCTGCTCCGCGCTCGCTCGATGATCTTGTCGTCGACGTCGGTGATGTTCCGCACGTAGGTGACGTCGAAACCGCTCGCCAGCAAGTGCCGGTAGAGCACGTCGTAGACGACCATGGCCCGCGCATGACCGACGTGACAGTGGTCGTAGACGGTGATGCCGCAGACGTACAGACCGACCTGTCCGGGCACCCGGGGATGGAAGGGTTCCTTGCGGCGCCCGAGCGTGTTGTGTATGTGCAGCATCGCGCGAAACTCTAGCAGATTACCCGATGGTTACAGGCTCGGAACGGCCAGTCGAACCGTCTAGACTGCGCCGCATCCCACCCCCGCCCGCCTGCGCCCGCCGACGTCGATTCACCGGCGTCCTCGGCTGTCACTCCCGGTCTCGCCCATGGTCCCGATCCGTCCGCCCGCTGCCTCGGCGCAGCGGCTTCCCGTCGCCACGGCCACGTTGTTCCTGCTGGTGCTCGTCTCGTTCTGCGCCGTACCGCTCGTCGCCCTCGCCCCGATCGCGGCCAACGCGGCGGACGAGAACGTCCGTGTGCGGCTCGCTACCAGCGCCGGCGACATCGTGCTCGAACTCGATGCACGGCGCGCGCCCGGCACGGTCGAGAACTTCCTCCGGTACGTGGAGGACGGTTACTACGAAGGCACGATCTTCCACCGCGTCATCGAGGGCTTCATGATCCAGGGCGGGGGATTCACGGCGGACTTCGACAAGAAGAGCACACGCCAGCCGATCCGCAACGAGGCGAACAACGGCTTGTCCAACCGTCGCCACACGATCGCGATGGCGCGCACCAACGCGCCGCATTCGGCCAGCGCGCAGTTCTTCATCAACGTCGCCGACAACGACAACCTCGATCACACCGCCGCGACCCCCCGCGGCTGGGGCTATGCGGTGTTCGGTCGGGTGGTCGAGGGCGAGGACGTGGTGGAGGCGATCAGTCGCGTGGCGACCGGCGCGGGCGGCCCGTTTCGCAGCGACGCTCCGCGCGAGCCGATCGTCATCGAGGCGGCCGGCAGGCTCGCCTCGCCGGACGACGCCGAGACGGGAGACGCGCCGAACGCTGCCACCGACGAGAACGCGCCCTCCGGCACGGCTGCGCCGGAAACGCCGACGGGAGACGCGCCGAACGACGGCGACGCCGCGACCCGCTGATACACTCCTCGCCTCCGATTCACTCGATCAGACGCCCATTGATGAAAGCCACGATCACCACCGGCCACGGCGCCATCGTCCTCGAACTCGACGAGAAGGCGGCGCCCGACACGTGCGCGAACTTCAAGCGCTACGCCGAGGAGGGCCACTACGACGGCACCATCTTCCACCGTGTCATCCCGAACTTCATGATTCAGGGCGGCGGGTTCGACGCGTCGATGAAGCAGAAGTCGACCCACGAGAACATCAGGAACGAGGCGAGCAACGGTCTCGAGAACGATCTCGGCACGGTGGCGATGGCGCGGACGCCCGATCCGCATTCGGCCAGTTCGCAGTTCTTCGTCAACCTGACGGACAACGATTTCCTGAACTTCCGCGACGAGACGCAAGCCGGCTTCGGCTATTGCGTGTTCGGTCGTGTGGTCGACGGCATGGACGCGGTCAACGCGATCGCCGCGGTGAAGACAGGTTCGAACGGACCGCACCAGGACGTCCCGACCGAACCCGTCGTCATCGAGTCGGTCACCGTCGAGGCGGACTGACCGTCGATCTCGTCATCGCCGACCTGCACCTCGACGCCGCCCGTCCCGAGGTCATCGCGCTGGCGCTGCGCTTTCTCGATGCGGCGCAGGACGCCAGGTCGCTCTGGATCATCGGCGATCTCTTCGAAGCGTGGCTGGGCGACGACGTCGTCGCCCCGCAACTCGAGCCTGTCGTCGACGCCCTGCGGGCGGTGTCGAGCGGTGGCGCGGCCCTGCACCTCATGCACGGCAACCGCGACTTCCTTCTCGGCGAGGCGTTCGCCGAACGGGTCGGGGCGACGCTCCACCGGAAGGACGAGGTCGTGGTGAACTTCGGCGCGGATGGGGCGCCGGACGACTGCTGCCTGCTCCTGCACGGCGACACGCTCTGCACCGGAGACGTCGACTACCAGCGACTGCGCGAGACCGTGCGCGACCCCGCCTGGCAACGCGACTTCCTCGCGCGATCGCCGCGCGAGCGAGTCGAGGCGGCGACGGCGCTTCGCCAGCGCAGTCAGGCGGCGGTCGCCGGCAAGCGCGGTGGCATCATGGACGTCGCGCCCGAGGCCGTCGGCGACGCGTTTGCCCGCCACGACGTCCGCACCATGATCCACGGCCACACGCATCGACCGCACGATCATCGAGCGGCGTCCGGCGTTCGCCGACTGGTCGTCGGCGACTGGCACGCCGACCACGCGCGCTACGCGCGTCGGGACGGCGGCCGCCTGACCCTCCAGACCTGGCGCTAGCGCGTCGCGGCGTTTGCCGCGTACTCCGCTTCCATCTCGGCGATCAAGGCGAGTTCGGCCTCGTCGAAGCCGGCTTCCAGTCGGGCTTCCCGATTGTAGGGACCACGCAGATACGCGCTGTTCGGGCCGCGCAGCAGATCGCGAAACACCGCCTGCCCGTCCAGCGCTCGCTCCGTGCAGAGATGCCGGAACCAGCGGTTGCCGACCTCCACGTGGGTGATCTCGTCGGTGTAGATGCGCTGCAGGATGGCCGCGCTCTCCGGGTCACCGGCCCGCAGCAGACGCTCGATCATCGGCGGCGCGACGTCCAGTCCGCGGGCCTCGAGGATGCGTGGCACCAGCGCCATGCGCACCAGCACGTCGTGCTCGGTCCGGCGTGCCATGTCCCACAGCCCGTCGTGCGCGGGCAACGCGCCGTAGTGGCTGTCGAGCGCGCGCAAGCGGTGGTGGAGAAGCAGAAAGTGTTCACCCTCTTCCGAGGCGACCCGCAACCAGTCGTCCACATAGCCGGGCGGTAGTCCGCGAAAGCGATAGACCGCATCGAGCGCGAGGTTGATCGCGTTGAACTCGATGTGCGCGAGCGAATGCAGGAGCGCGATTCGACCTGCCAGCGATCCGAGCCCGCGCCGCGCGAGCGAGCGCGGTTCGACCAGCTCGGGGCGCGGCGGTCGACCGGGCGACGGCAGCGACCGGACGGTCGACGTCGACTCGCCCTCGACGGCCGACTGTCTCGCCGCAGGGGCGAGCACACACCAGGCGGCGTACAGCGCGATGCTGCGCTCCGCCTTGTGGACGGGGTCGGTGTCGAGCAACACGGCCTCGACCGCGGCGAAGGGGTCTTCGACCCCGATCGCGGCACCGATGCCATCGCCGGTCACGCCGACTCTCCGGCGTCGGCTGACGCCCCCGACGCCAGTGCGTCCGCTGCCTCGTCCGTCGCCCCGTCCGTCGCCCCATCCTTAGCCCCGTCCTTAGCCCCGTCAGTCGCCCCGTCCGTCGCCCCGTCCGTCGTCCCGTCCGTCGTCCCGTCCGATGATCCTTTCGACGATCCCTTCGACAGGCGCGGCGGCGGCACGAGCGCCTCGAACATCGAGCGACTTCGGAGCGGCTTGCCGCCCAGCTGCACCGCGATCAGGCGCCGCATCAGCGTCTTGGCCTCGTCGCGCGTGGTTCGCGCCTCGAAGGTCAGCGCGGCCATGTCGAGGAGCGTCTGCCCGCCGAGCTCGACGCCCTCGTCGAGCGTCACGCCGTCGGCATGCATACCGTACTCGCCGGCCCGCCCCGCGTCGGGGCGCTTCGGTATCGCGAGTCCCCGCTCGGCCACGCCGTCGATGACCGCACCATCGATCGGCACCGCGAGGGCATTCGCGGGATGAAAGCGGTAGCGGCGCCCGGCGTCGATCGGCGTCCCGTCGGGCGTGCAGCGCGCGAGGTCGGGCAGCACACCGACCGTCTCGAGCAACTGCAGCTCGAAGGTGCGAAGCGTCGTCTCCAGCCCGTCGCCGCTCTCGAGCATGGCGAGCGCGAGCGCGTAGTGCGCGAACAGGGTGGGTGCCGGCTGCTCCTTGCCGAGCAGGCGCAACACGAGTTCGTTGAGGTAGTAGCCACAGGCAAGCGCCGCACCCTCGAGCACGACGACGGGCCCGCTCTCCTCGATACCGGTCAGGGTGCGAAGCTCGCCGTCGCCGTGGCAGGAGACGAGCAGCGGCCGGAACGGCTGATAGAGCGCCCGGGTTCGCGCCTTGCCGCCCCGTGCACCTTTCGCCATCAGCCCCAGTCGCCCCTGCCCGAGCGTGAACAGGTCGACGATGAAGCTCGTGTCACGCCAGGGGGTGTAGTGCAGGAGGTAGCTCGCCTGCAGCGCGTTCGCGTCGCTCATCGTCGCCCGGCGCGCGCTCAGGGACTCTCGTAGCCGAGACTGCGCAGCGCCCGGTCGTCGTCGGCCCACCCCTCCTTGACCCGCACCCAGAGCTCCAGGAAGACCTTGCGCTCGAACAGCGTCTCCATCGAGAGTCGCGCGCGCTTGCCCATGTCCTTCAGGCGCTCGCCGCCCTTGCCGATCACGATGCCCTTCTGGCTCGTCTTCTCGACCCAGATCACGGCACCGATGCGCATCAGCTTCGGGGTCTCCTCGAAGGTCTCGATCTCCACGCTGAGGGCGTAGGGCAATTCCTCGGACAGCATGCGGGTGAGCTGCTCGCGCACCGCCTCGGCGGCGAGAAAGCGGGAAGAGCGATCGGTGAGCTCGTCCTCGCCGTAGCGCCACTCCCCGGCCGGGATGCAGTCGTCGATCGCCTGCTCGAGCGCATCGACGCCGTTGCCGCTCCGGGCGGACACGATGAGCACGTCGAGCAGCCGCCCGTCTGCCGGCAGAGTGGCGAGGAACGGCAGCAGATCCCGCCGCCGGTTGACCGTGTCGACCTTGTTGACGACGATGAAGAACGGCACCCCGCTCGCGGCGACCAGTTCGTGGGCGCGGCGGTCGTCGTCGTTCCACACCATGGCCTGCACGAGCAGCAGCACGACATCCACGTCGTGCAGGGCGGAGGAGGCGGTGCGGTTGAGCACCTGGTTCAGCTTCCGGCGACCGTCGACGTGGATCCCGGGCGTGTCGACGAAGACGATCTGGCGCTCGCCCTTCGTCTGGATACCGAGGATGCTGTGGCGGGTCGTCTGCGGCTTGTGCGCGGTGATGCTGAGCTTCTGGCCGACGAGGCGATTGAGCAGGGTCGACTTGCCGACGTTCGGACGGCCGGCGATGGAGACGATGCCGCTACGGGTCGTCATGGGCGGGGGGTCCTGCGGAGAGAGCGTCAGTCTACTCGCCCTCGGACGCGGCGCGCGGTCAGGGGCGGCAACAGGGTGGCGGCATTGTCGATCACCTCGCTCGCCGCCTGCTGCTCGGCCTTGCGGCGGCTGGTCGCGCTGGCGCGGATCGTCGTGCCGTGGGAAGGCAACGTGCAGCGCACCGTGAAGCGGAGCTCGTGAGCCTTGCCGCTCGTCTGGACCACCTCATAGACCGGACGCTCCAGCCCGCGTCCCTGAAGGAGTTCCTGCAGGCGGGTCTTCGGGTCCTTCAGCGACTCCCCGCTCGGCAGGTTCCGGAAGTGCACGTCGAGCAACCGGATGACCACTGCCCGGGCGGGCTCGAACCCGGCGTCGAGAAAGATCGCCCCGATGATCGACTCGACGGCGTCGGCGAGGATCGAGTCACGAGCGAAACCGCCGCTCGCCAGCTCGCCGCCGCCGAGCCGCAGGTGATCTCCGAGCGCGAGATCGCGGGCGACCGCGGCGAGCGTGCTCTCCCGGACGAGGCTTGCGCGCAGCCGCGAGAGGGAGCCCTCGTCGTCGTCGGGGCGCCGGCGGAAGAGTTCGGCGGCGACGACGAAGTTCAGCAGGCCGTCGCCGAGGAACTCCAGGCGCTCGTAGTTGCGGGCACCGACGGAGCGATGCGCGAGCGCCTGCTCGAGAAGGTCGGGGTCGGCGAACGCGTGACCGACGCGCTCGGCAAGCCCCGCGAGATCGTCCGCCGGATCGCTCATCCGGCGAACTCTAGCAGACCGTCAGGGGGTCGCTTCCTTCTCGAACACGGTGACCACGTCGACGTTGCCGAAGAGGTTCGTCCGCTTCTCGTAGGCGACCGTCATGACGTAGCCACGCTCGGCGTGCTTCTTCAGCTGGATGGTGTCCGCGGCCTTCATGGCGTAGAGATTGTTGGTGCCGTAGGCCCTGTCGATCGCGCTGTAGACCTTGCTGCGCGGCGACTGCATCAGTTCCCTGTCGGCCGCCTTCTTCGCGACGATCTTGTTGACCGTCATGTTCTCCAGGTAGGCGGGGCCCACCTTGATGGCGAACAGGCCGATGAACATCGCGACGCCCAGGATCGCCATGACGGCGATCAGCGACAGGCCCCGCTGCCGGGAAGGGAGGGGGGGGGTCGGGCGTCGGGCTGCGTTCATCTGATGGTCTCTCCTAGCCGGCTCCAGAGGATGCCGCCGTTCCAGTGCATCCATATGAATCTGGCCTTGCCCACCAGGTTCTCCTCCGGCACGAAGCCCCAGAAGCGGCTGTCGTTGCTCCTGTCGCGGTTGTCGCCGACCATGAAGTAGTGCCCTTCGGGAACCTCGTAGGCACGGCTTCCGGAGAAGCCCTGCTCGAAGACCAGAATGTCGTGCTCGACCTCGCCCAACTGCTCGCGGCGAAGCGTCGCACCTGACACCAGAGCGTCCGATACCGGGTCGACGTAAGCCTCGCCACCGGTAATTGCGACCTGATCCCCGTTGACGTAAAGCGTCTTGTCCGCATACGTGACGGTGTCGCCGGGGAGCCCCACCACACGCTTGATGTAGTCGAGCCGGGGATCGGAGGGAAAGCGGAACACCGCGACGTCTCCCCGCTCGGGCTTGCCGGTGTCGAGCACCTTGGTGTGCACGACCGGCAGTCGAACGCCGTAGGCGAACTTGTTCACGAGGATGTAGTCGCCGATCAGCAGCGTCGGGATCATCGAGCCCGACGGGATGCGGAACGGCTCGAAGAAGAACGAGCGCAGCACCAGCACGACCAGCAACACCGGGAAGAAGGAGCGCGCGTACTCGACCAGGATCGGCTGCTCGGGCGCCTGCCCCGGCACCTCCCCCGACACCTCCCCCGGCATCTCCCCCGGCACCTGCCCGGGCGCCTGCGCGGTCGAGGGCCCGGCCGCCACGGCCGTGGCCTGTGCGCGACGGGCCCGCTTCGGTGCGAACAGCACGGCGTCGAGGAGCCAGATCACGCCCGTCACGAACGTCGCGAGGACGAGGATCAGCGGAAAGTTCAGGGAATCCGTCCAGCTCGAACCCATCTCAGTTCCTCTCGGCCTGCAGCACCGCGAGGAACGCCTCCTGCGGGATCTCGACCTTGCCCACCTGCTTCATGCGTTTCTTGCCCGCCTTCTGCTTCTCGAGCAGCTTGCGCTTGCGCGACACGTCGCCGCCGTAGCACTTGGCGGTCACGTTCTTCCTGAGCGCCTTGATGGAGCTGCGGGCGATGACGTGACTGCCGATCGCCGCCTGCACCGCCACCTCGAACATCTGGCGGGGAATGATCTCCTTCATCTTCTCGGCGAGGTCGCGTCCGCGTGCGGTCGAGCGATCCTTGTGGACGATCGAGGCGAGCGCATCGACCTTGTCCCCGTTGATCAGGATGTCCACCTTCACGAGAGCGGCGGCCTGGAAGCGCTTGAACTCGTAGTCGAACGAGGCGTAGCCGCGACTCACCGACTTCAGTCGATCGAAGAAGTCGAGCACCACTTCCGAGAGCGGCAACTCGTAGCTCATCGACACCTGGCGCCCGAGGTACTGCATCGAGAGCTGCACGCCGCGCTTGTCGACGCAGAGCTTGATCACCTCGCCGACGTACTCCTGGGGCAGCAGCAGGTTGGCCTGGATGATGGGCTCGCGGATCTCGTCGACCACGTTCACGGGCGGCAGGTCCGCCGGATTGTCGATGTAGACGATCTCGCCGTCGGTCTTCGCGATCTCGTAGACCACCGTCGGCGCGGTCGAGATCAGGTCGAGGTCGTACTCGCGCTCGAGCCGCTCCTGGCAGATCTCCATGTGCAGCATGCCGAGGAATCCGCAGCGAAAGCCGAAGCCGAGCGCCGTCGAGGTCTCGGGTTCGTAGTGCAGGGCGGCGTCGTTCAGGCGCAGCTTCGACAGCGCCTCGCGAAACGCCTCGTAGTCGTCGCTCTCGATCGGGTACAGACCGGCGAACACGCGCGGCTGCACTTCCTTGAAGCCCGGCAGCGCGTCGACGGCCGGTTCGCGCGTCAGGGTGATCGTGTCGCCGACCCGCGCCGCCTCGATCTCCTTGATGCCGCAGATGATGAACCCGACCTCGCCCGCCGACAGGCTGTCGCGCGGGGTGCGCTTGGGCGTGAACACGCCGACGGTGTCCGCCTGGAAGTCGCGCCCGGTCGACATGATGCGGATCTTGTCGCGCTTCGCGATCCGCCCTTCCACCACGCGCACCAGCGTGATGACGCCCACGTAGGCGTCGAACCAGGAGTCGATGATGAGCGCCTTGGTCGGGGCCGCCGGATCGCCGCCGGGGGGCGGGATACGCTCGCAGATCTGCTCCAGCACGTCCTCCACGCCGAGCCCGCTCTTCGCGCTCGCGTGGATCGCGTCGTGCGCCTCGATGCCGATGATCTCCTCGATCTCGTCCACCACCCGATCGGGGTCCGCCGCCGGCAGGTCGATCTTGTTCAGCACCGGCAGCACTTCGAGGTTCTGCTCGATGGCGGTGTAGCAGTTGGCGACCGACTGGGCCTCGACGCCCTGGGAGGCGTCGACGACGAGCAGCGCGCCCTCGCAGGCGGAAAGCGAGCGGGAGACCTCGTAGGAGAAGTCGACGTGACCGGGGGTGTCGATGAAGTTCAGGTGGTAGACCTCACCGTTCCGGGCCGTGTAGTCGAGCGTGACCGCCTGGGCCTTGATGGTGATGCCCCGCTCCTGCTCGATGTCCATGGAGTCGAGCACCTGAGCCGACATCTCCCGCTCGGACAGCCCGCCACAGACCTGGATGAAGCGATCGGCCAGCGTCGACTTCCCGTGGTCGATGTGGGCGATGATCGAGAAGTTCCTGATGTTCTTCTGCATGACGTCGGTACGGGTCCGGGAAGCGGGACGGGGCGAGGAGGGTCGGACCGCGAGAGGCGCCGGCGGCCGCACGGATGCGCCGTCACGACGCGCGTCGGCGGGCAGTTTCCACGCCCCGGCCGACGGCTACTCCCGATTGTAGCCCGCCAGCCAGGCCCTCACGGGCACCGGGTCCAGAAAGTGGCGGGAGAGCTCGTGGCCGCCGCCGACGAGCACCGGCACCTCGGTGTCGTACAGGGTGCGCAGCACGGGCTCGGCATCGGTGTCGATGTCGATCCGCCTCAGCCGGTACGACCCTGCCGGGAAGAGCGCATCGAGCGCCTCGACGAGGTCCGCGCAGAGGTGGCAGCCGGCGCGCTCGTACAGCGTGAGTTCCGGGGGTCCGCTCACTCGGGGTCGGCAAGCTTCAGGGCCAGGAAGGTCGGACCGTCCTCCCGCTGCACGAGCACCGCGATCGACGTGCGATCGCCGAGCTCGGCGAGGATCGCCCGCAGTTCGCGACGCGAGTCCACGGCCTTGTTGTCGACCATCAGGATCACGTCGCCCGCGGCGATGCCGGCCTCGTCCGCCGGGCCGCCCGGAACGACCGAGGCGACGCGCACGCCGCCCTTGTCCACCCCGAGCGCCTCCCGCGTGTCGTCGTCGAGCGGCTCGACGGTCAGCGCGAGCACGTTCACGGTCGGTGTCGGTCTGCCGGGCCGGCGGGTCTGGGCCAGCGTCTCGTCCGAGGGGAGCTCGCCGATGTTGACCTCGAGTTCCACCGTCCGGCCGTCACGCACCACGCGCACCGCCGCGTCGCTGTTCGCGGGCACCCGGCCGACCAGCGGCGGCAGCCCCGAGGAGCGCTCGACCCGTCGCCCCTCGAAATGGGTGATGACGTCGCCCACCCGCAGTTCGGAACCGGACGCCGGGCTGTCGGGCAGGATGCGCGAGACCAGTGCGCCGTGCGCGGTGGGCATGCCGAAGGATTCGGCGAGCTCCATCGTGACTTCCTGGATGATGACGCCGAGCCAGCCCCGGGTGACGCGTCCGGTCGCGCGGATCTGATCGGCGACATCCATCGCCATCTCGATCGGGATCGCGAAGGACAGGCCCATGAAGCTGCCGGTGCGCGAGTAGATCTGGCTGTTGATGCCGATCACGTCGCCCCGCAGGTCGAACAGCGGCCCCCCGGAGTTGCCCGGGTTGATGGCCACGTCGGTCTGGATGAACGGCACGTAGCTTTCGTTCGGCAGCGCCCGCCCGGTCGCGCTGACGATGCCGGCGGTCACCGAGAAATCGAAGCCGAACGGCGAGCCGATCGCGAGCACCCACTCGCCCACCGCCAGATCGTCGCTGTTGCCGATGCTGACCACCGGCAGGTCCTTGCCCTCGACCTTCAACACCGCCACGTCCGAGCGCGGATCGGTACCGATGACCTTGGCGACGAGCTGGCGACGGTCGTGCAGGCGCACGATGACCTCGTCCGCACCGGCGACCACGTGATTGTTCGTCAGCACGTAGCCGTCCTTGGAGATGATGAAGCCCGAGCCGAGCGCGTTGGCCTCGGGCGTCCCGCGCGGCCGCTGCTCCTCGCGGTAGCGCTCGAGCAACTCGTCCAGCGGACTGCCTTCGAGTCCGGGCAGGGCCGGACCCTCGCCGTCCCCGTCGCCGTCGCGAGGGGCGCGATTGCCGTTCGCACCCTGGCGGATGCTGATGTTGACGACCGCGGGGTGGTTGCGCTCGACCAGCGTCGTGAAGTCCGGGAGACCCTCGAATGCGAGCGCGTCGCTCGCGAGCGGCGGCGCGAGCGACAGGACGAGCGCCACGACGGCGGCAAGGAATCGGCTCATGGTCATTCTCTCCAGACGATCACGCATGCGGCTCTTCGCGTGGAAGAGACCGGTTGCCGGGCACCGAGGCCGCAACGGCGACGGCCGTCGCGTCGTCGGCCGACCGCTCGTCGTCGAACGGCCTCGTACGCGCGACGAGCGAGCACGGACCCGCCTCTGCCGCACGGTCGAGCCGGGCGCTCGCCACCCGCCATGCAAGGAGTCCGCCGCCGAGCCCGGCGATCGCGCCGAGCGGCGTCCAGGGTTCGGGCGCGAGACTGCCCGCCAGCAGACCGAGGGTCGGCAGCCCGTACGCCAGCAGGACCGGCAGCAGCCACCCCGCATCGCCCGGTGCATCCAGCGCGACCGGCGTGCCCGCCCGCAGCGGACCACAGGTCTGACAGCGCAGCCGTACCGGCGCGCTCGCCGACGCCAACGCCAATGCACCGCAACCCTGGCCCCGAGCGCAGCGCGCGCAGCTCACGCCGGCGTCGACGGCGACCGTACCACTGCCGTCCTCGGCCACGCTCAGCAGTTGCCCGCGCACTCGCAGCGGTTCGCGCGGCGTGGCCCCACCCGCTCGGTGAGCGGCTCGACGACTGACTCGGCGAGTCACTCGACGAGTCGCACCGCCTGCGCGATGGACCTGACGGTGTCCGCCGGCACCTCGCCGACCGCGGTCACGAAGGCGTGCTCGAGGCTGAGGCCAAAGGCATTCATGGCCCCCATGCTCGACAGACCGACCACGCTGGTGTCCTGCGCGGCCGCCGGCAGGTGCTCGACGTACACCGACACCGACGCCATGCCGTCGGACAGCATGACGTGGCTGACCGATGCATCGCCCGGCGGCATCGTGCCGACGCTCTCGGAGAGTTCCGCGTAGCCCATCGGCAGGGTCTCGAACCGCACCCGGTCCTCGGCGGGCGCCGCCTCGTCGGGCCCGGACCCGGCCACACCGTCCGCGGCGATGCGCGATTCCAGCTCGGCAAAGGATCCGCCATCGCTCTGGCCGTCCCCGCTCAGGGTGGGGACGCCGAGGTCACCCGCCGTTGCCCGCGCGCTCGTCGGTCGCTCCCGGGTATCGTCGATCCATGACATCCGGGCCTGGTCGACATCGACCGCGAAGCGCGAGAGCGCGATGCTGCGCGGGTACTCGATCGCCGTGAACAGCACCTGCTCCAGGATCCGGTCGCCGTCGAGCAGCATGGAGCGAAGCAGCATGCGGGTCTCGCGATCGACCCAGAAGCGGTAGCCGTAGCGGAAGTCGTCGCGCGGCAGGATCTCCACGACGTCCGTCACGATCCCGGCAACCCGATCGGTGCCGCCGAGGGCGAAGGCGTAGCTCGGGTTGCCGGCGAGGATCGCGTCGACGTTCGGCAACAACTTGCGCGGCTTCGCCTTGCTGACCACGACCGACGAGGAGCCGGGCCAGATGCAGGTGACGAGCGAGTGATCCCGGATCACCTCGCGCGCCTCGCCGTCCAGCGAGACCATGCGCTCCCGTTCGCCTTCGGCGTCGAAGGCGTGAAGGATCAGCATCGAGGTGGCGTGCGTACCGCGCAGATGCACGAAGGTCCCTTCGTAGTTGAGCGTGCGCAGCGCGACCGCCATCGCCTCGACCAGCTTCATGGCCGCCGCGGCCGAGCGCTCGTCGGCGTTCGTCTCGAGCGGCGCCGCCGCCCCGCCCTTGCCCGCGCCTACGGCATCGCCGGCACGCGCCCGGTCCGCGAACATGGGCGGGCTGCCGATGAGACCGGCCGCCACGCACACCGCCAGCCGCCGACGTGCAGACGAACCCGACACCCTAACGCTCCCGGGGAACGCGCTCGTCGTACCCCACCAGGCGAGAATACGGGAGCATTCCCTGCCGCTCTGCCGTCGGCGAGGATTCGATGTGCCGCGAGAGGAACATGTTGAGCCGGTCCTCGGACGCGACCCGTTGCCCGCTGGGACCCGGCGCACTCCAGAAGGCGCCGGCGTTCGCGACCAGCTCGACCGCCGGCAACGAGATGCCGGGCAACTGCTGCGAGAACGGGTCGGCCGTCGCCGTGAGCACGCTCGGGACGATCGGGGCCGGCGGTGTGGCAGAAGCCGCGGGTGCTGCCGGGGTGGAAGGCGCTGCCGGGGCGGCGGCGACAGTCGTGCCGGCGCCCTCGTCGCTCGCCTGCCAGGCATTCAATCCCACGGTGGTGACGACGGCGACGCTCGCGGCCAGTCCGAAACCCGCCGCGAAGGTGCGAAGGGTGGCCCCTCGTGCCGGGGTGGCCGCCGGTACCGTCGACCCGGCCCTCGCAGCGACGGCCTGATCGGTCATGTCCGTCATGTCCGTCATGTCCGTCATGTCAGCCTTGTCGGTCATGCCGGTCGTGCCGGCCTCGTCGGTGTCGACGACCGTGCGCTCGGCCGCGCCACCGATCGCCGAGACGTTCGAGTAGGTCGGCTCGGCCGCGATGGCGGCGCTGACACTCGCCGCCACCGAACCCCGCACGTCGATCGCCTCGGCATGCATCGCATCGCGGGCGAGATGGTAGCGGCCCCAGCGCGCACGCCGGGCATCGTCGCGACAGACGTCGACGAGCGCGCCGCGGACATCGTCCGCGCGCCATTCGCCGTCCATCATCGCGGACAGGATGTCCTGATCGGACGGGGTGTCTGAACGTGTCATCGAGCCTTACCTGCGTTTCTCGTCGAGCAGCGGCTCGAGATTGTTGTCGATCGCCTCCCGCGCGCGGAAGATGCGCGAGCGCACCGTGCCGATCGGGCATTCCATCGCCTGGGCGATCTCCTCGTAGGACATGCCCTCGAACTCGCGAAGGGTGATGGCGGTGCGGAGATCCTCCGGCAACGCGTCGATGGAGCGTTGCACGACCTCCCGGATCTCGTCGGTGAGCATCTCGCGCTCGGGGGTCGCGTTCTCGCGCAGACGTCCGCCGCCCTCGAACTGCTCGGCATCCGCCGCGTCGATGCCGGTGTCGGAGATCTTCCGACTCATCGTCACGAGATGATTCTTCGCGGTGTTGATCGCGATGCGGTACAGCCAGGTGTAGAAGGCGCTGTCTCCGCGGAAATTCTTGAGTCCGCGGTAGGCCTTGATGAAGGCCTCCTGCGTCACGTCCTGGGTCTCGTGGGCATCGTGCACGTAGCGCGAGACCAGATGCCCGATCCGGTGCTGATACTTGAGCACGAGCAAGTCGTAGGCACCCTTGTCGCCACGCTGCACACGCTCGACCAGTGCCATGTCGATTTCCTTGTCGCTCAAGGGCTTCGTTCCGGGGGCGTCCTCCCGGCACGAGCCGTCGGGAGAGGCGGAGGCGGGGGCCCGGACGACCCGCGGCTCGGGACCGTTCGCCTTGTCGGCGGCCGGACTACCGACGGTCGATGCGGACACCTTTCGGGGCGAGGCGATCATAGCAGTTCGATTCCGGGGCCCGGTGGCGGGCGGTCACCGACCTATGACCGTGGCGAGCGGTATAGTTCCTCCCGACCGCCACGCGCCTTCGGACCCGCTCACATGTCGCTTCCACTCGTCGTGTCACCCGCCGATGTCGCCGCCGCCGACCCGACGACCATCCGTCTGGTCGACCTGCGTTCCCGCGAGGCCTGGGTCGAGGCGCACCCGACCGGTGCGATGCACCTCGAGGCGGCGTTGCTGAACCGGAGCGAGCCCCCCGCGGGCGGCCTGCTCCCGGACGCGCGCACGATGGCGGCGCTGGTCGCCTCCCTCGGTCTGGACGACGTGGCGGCAGGCAATCGGCCTCGCCATGTCGTCGCCTGTGACGCGGGCGGCGCCACCGAAGCGGCCCGACTGGTATGGGCGCTGCAGGCGTACGGCATCACGTCGTGCAGCTGGCTGAACGGCGGCGCGCGCGCCTGGCTGGCGGCGAAGCTGCCGCTCGAGCACGGGGAGACCGCCGCGCCGTCGCCGACGCCGTTCGCGATCGGCCCCGGCGAGGCGAACATTCTGGACGCCGACACGCTGCTCGGCGAACTCGACGACGCCGACCTCGCCATCGTGGACGTCCGCACCGCGGCGGAATTCGCGGGGACCGACGTCCGCGCGGCGATGGGCGGTCACGTGCCCGGTGCCGTACACCTAGAATGGACCCGTCTCCTCGATGCCGAGGGCCGCCTGCTGGACGACGACACCCTGCGTGCGCGCCTGGCCGAGGCCGGCGTCGCCCTCGACGGGCGCGTGGTCGTCTACTGCCAGACGCACCAGCGATCGGCAGTCACCTGGGTCGCGCTGAAGCACCTCGGCGTGGCCGACGTTCGTGCCCTCGACGGCGCGTGGTCGACGTGGGGCAACCGCCCGGACTTGCCCAAGCACGTCTGACCGCGGCTGTCGCCACCGTCGTCGTCAGACGCCGGCGAGCTTGCGGTAGTTGGCGTAGCGCCACGGCGCGATCTCGCCCGCCTCCAGCGCCGCCTGCACCGCGCATCCCGGCTCGACCGCGTGCGCGCAATCGCGGTAGCGACAGCGTGCCCCGAAGCGGGCGATCTCGAGGTAGCCCGCACGCACGTCGACAGGGTCGGCGTTCGCGACCGAGTACCGGCGTACGCCGGGTGAGTCGATGACCGCGCCCCCGCCCGACAGCGCGTAGCGGAACGTCACCGACGTCGTGTGGGAGCCCAGGCCGGTCGCCGCCGACACCGCGCCGACCCGCACCTCGAGATCGGGCAGGAGCTGCTGCACGATCGAGGACTTGCCGACGCCGCTCGCGCCCACCAGGGCGGCGGTTCGCCCCGCGAGCTGCCGGACCAGCGGCGCCACGCCCGCCGCCGACTGCGCGTCGACCAGCGCGACCGGGTGCCCGACCTCGCGGTAGACGTCGAGCATGGCGCGGGCGTCCGCGCGCGCCTCCTCGTCCAGCAGGTCCGCCTTGTTGACGATCACGAGCGCATCGATGCCGGCACGGTTGGCCCCGACGCAGAACTCGTCGATGAGCAGGGTATCGATGCCTGGCGGTGCGGCCGAGACGATGCCGAGGTGCGTCAGGTTGGCCGCGAGTGCCTTCGGGTGCCCGCGATGATCGGGGCGCGCGAGCACGCCGCTTCGCGGCAGGAGTTCGACGGCTCGCAACGCGCCATCCTTCGCCGCCTCGCAGCGCACCACGTCCCCCGCGACGAGCAGCGGGAGGCTTCTGAGCGGAATCGCCTGGGCGACGGGCTCGGTGTCGTTCGCGTCGTCGACCGGGCGCACGGCGATGCTCGAGCGCAGGTTGGCGACGACTCGACGGATGTCGTTCAAGCGCCCCGGACTCCGGCGAGGCCGTGGAGAACCGCGACGGAGGGCAGAGGCCGCAAGCGACCGATCATGGGCGAAGCAGCGGCAAGGCGAATCCCGAAGTTTCGTGATTGAATGGGAGGCTGGACACGATGAGCGCCGAGACGGATTCCGCGCGACGCGTCACTCTACCCTCTCACCGGATACACCAACGCACCATGGCCTCCAGCGACTCCAACCTCGTCTGGGTCGATCTCGAGATGACCGGCCTCGATCCGGACGTCGACACCGTGATCGAGATCGCGACGATCGTCACCGACCCCGAGCTCGCCACCCTGGCCGAGGGGCCCGTGTTCGCGATCCGCACCGCGGAATCCCGCCTCGCGGCCATGGACGACTGGAACACCGAACACCACAACGCGTCGGGTCTGGTGACGCGCATCCGCGCGAGCGACATCGACCTCGACGAGGCGGCGTCGCGCACCCTCGCCTTTCTGGCCGACTGGGTACCGGCAGGGAAGTCCCCGATGTGTGGCAACAGCATCGGGCAGGACCGGCGCTTCATGGTCCGTCACATGCCGGCGCTGGAGGCCTTCTTCCACTACCGCAACATCGATGTCAGCACCATCAAGGAGCTGGTGCGCCGCTGGCAACCGACCCTGCTCGACGGCTTCGACAAGAGCGGCGCGCACCTCGCGCTCGACGACATCCGCGAATCGATCGCCGAACTCGCCTACTACCGCGAGCACGTGTTCACGATCTGACCGCCGGCCAGGTCCGGACATCGGCGCGACCCGAGGGCCTGCCTCATTTAGACGTCGGCCCGACGTGAACGTCTGGCTGCTCCGGACGTCGGCCCGACCTGAACTGTTCCCGATCTGCACGTCGGCCCGACCCGAACGCACGCCCGATCCGGACGTCGCCCCGACCTGAACGTCCGCCTCGCCTGAACGTCCATCAGTGCCGCGGCCACCCGACCGAGCGGCCGCGGCATGCGGCCTCAGCCGAACTGGTTCATCGTGTTGTCCTTGCCGGACG
>Ga0114956_1000755_pt1 | contig 24502 bp, 24 predicted proteins | sample MaitaG_FD_87304 | JGI IMG/M metagenome (GOLD analysis project Ga0114956, IMG submission 87304) | Marine algal microbial communities from Maine, USA - Maine_Asex2 metaG | ecosystem: Host-associated > Algae > Red algae > Unclassified | place: Maine, USA | collected 2015-01-05
AATTACTCTCAGACATTTTTATAGTTGATGTTTCAAAAACAGACCTGTCTTACAAGGCCAAGCAAAGAAGAGAAAAAAAGAAGCAAGCTACTGATACTGAAGAACAATAGACTTTGATATGATGGTAAATTTAAAAACACTTAAACCAGGTTTTCAAAAAGTAAAACTAGATATTGCCAACCTGCCTTCTGGTACACAGATAGACATGGATGTGCACATAACCAAATCAGCTAAAGATGGACCTACCCTGCTACTTACAGCGGGTTTACATGGTGATGAGGTAAATGGAATTGAAACCACAAGAAGGTTTATGCAAGAAGAAGATTGGTTCAAACCTACTGCAGGTACGGTTATAGTTATTCCCATACTTAACATTTATGGCTTTATTAACTTTTCAAGAGAAGTGCCAGATGGAAAAGATGTAAACAGAAGTTTTCCTGGAAATTCACATGGCTCTTTAGCATCTCGGGTAGCGCATACGTTAATGACAAACATTATACCTCAAATTGATTTAGGGCTAGATTTTCATACTGGTGGGGCAAGCCGTTACAACTATCCTCAAGTGCGATATTATAATGAAGATACTAAAGCCCAAAAATTCGCGCTATCATTTAATGCTCCACTAACTTTGGCTAACACACCTCCTCTTAATTCGTTTAGGAGGGAAGCCTATGAAACAGGAAAAACAATTTTAGTTTTTGAAGGTGCAGAAACGCTGAGGTTTGATAAATTTTCTATTGATGAAGGTTTGAGAGGCATTAAAAATGTAATGATTGACTTGGGAATGATTGAAGGAGAAAAACTAGAAAAACCTAGTTTGGTAATAGATAAATCACATTGGATTAGAGCAGAAAAGTCGGGGATGTTTGTGTGGGACAAACAATCGGGAGAAAAGGTTAATAAAGATGATGTATTAGGTCATATTCATCAAATTGATGAAAACGATACCATAGCTATTACTACAAAATATAGTGGATTCATAATTGGCCACAATAACAGTCCTGTTGTAAGTCAAGGTGATGCCTTGTTTCATGTAGGGAGCTAAGCAACCTGCTTAACAACTTTTAAATCGGTCATTTTTAGTGTACGAGATTTTAGCATAGCAATCACCTCTTCATCTGTTTTATACTTGCCACTAATGTCTACATAATGTGCAGCCATTTTAGCGTAGTTTTTATTCATCAAGCAGAAGAACAACTTTAAATAATCCAATCCGTCAAATATTAACGCGTCATTTTTAGCGTATTCATCTAAATTATCCAAAAAGTGTTTTGGGTGTTGTGTCCAATGTAAACCTGGTTTTAAATGATGACTAATGTGGTAACCATCATTAAAACATTTATGATTGTATTTTACATTAATGGTAGTTATACTGCTCTTATATAAATTTTCCGGATCGTTTGTATCAATAAACGCATGTTGCGTCCAATTGCCTAGCATCATTATAATTCTTGAGATAACAAAAGATAAGATGAACACAACAAAGGTGGCTTTGAAGTTTACAAAGCACAAGCCAATAGTCATTAAAATATAAAAAGCTTCTCCAACTATAACATTGCGCTTTAGTTTTTTACGTTTTCTGCGAGAAAAGTAGCGCGCTAGTTTGTACAGACCAACTGTCATAAAATCTCCGAAATAAGTAAACCAACTTGCAAAGCTATCGCGCTGGTAGCCCATAGTTGAGCTTTCATCATCTTCTAAATTATTCTCAACATGGTGCATGCCAATGTGATGGCTGTAATAAGTTTCAGGTGTTTGCCCAAAAAATGGACCTACAAACCAAGTCAAAAAATTATTAGCCATCTTATACTTCTTCTTAAAAAACAAACGGTGTGCTGTGCAGTGAAACATTAATCCGAAAGGCCCTTTAAAAACAAAATTGCTAAGGAAAAAGTAAACTACTGCAATTGCCCACCAGATAGGGCCACTAATAAATGGCATATACAAAAGCACTGCCATAGGTATCATTATAAAAACAATTTTAGCTGTAAGGTGCACAAAAGGTAAATCTCTTTTATCATTTAAAAATTTAATGAAGAATTGATCCAATTTTGAATAAGTCTTCTTATCATACACAGGATCTGTAATTGCACCTAACTTTAGCATTGTGCGAATATATTAAATTATGTACAGTTGTCCTTTAAGCGCTGTAGTTATGTCACTATAATTAAATAAATATTGCTTGCTTCAATTATTTATCGTATATTTGCGATATATAATAACAACCATGGCATATTCCAAAGCAGAAAAGTTTCCTAAACAAATGACACGCATGGCAGAAATAGCGAAAGCATTGAGTCACCCTGCGCGAATTGCAATAATGATGCAGTTGTGTAAAGACGGTGAATGTATTTGTGGCGATTTCGTTAGCGAACTACCCTTATCACAATCAACCGTAAGCCAGCACTTAGCCGAGCTTAAAAAATATGGTTTAATTAAAGGTGAAATTGACGGACCAAGAGTTTGTTATTGTGTAAATGAAGATACTTGGAATGAAGCCAAATCGTTCTTTAGAAGTTTTTATAGTGTGAAATTAAATTGTTGCTGATAATGAGTAAAGAGTTTTTTGTACAGGGTAAAGAGTATTCATCTCGTATGAATGAAGAAGGAATACATTATTACAATAATACTCCATACCCAATACCCTTTACCCAATACCCTTTACCCAATACTCACTACCCAATACCCTTTACCAAAATATTAACCGGGCTATCAACCCTCAAAACTCGAATAAATGAAAAATGTAAAAGAAATTGTAAAAGAAAAGTATGGGCAAATTGCCAATCAGTCTAAAACTCAAAACGAAACCTCATGCTGTGGTGTGGGCAGTAGTTGCGAACCTGTAGACTACACCGTATTTAATGACGACTATTCAAAGCTAGAAGGCTATAATGAAGATGCAGATCTTGGTTTAGGCTGCGGCTTGCCAACGCAATATGCAAAAATTAAAAAGGGCGATACCGTAGTCGACTTGGGCAGCGGCGCTGGCAACGATTGTTTTGTTGCACGCCAAGAAACTGGACCTGAAGGCAAGGTTTATGGTATAGACTTTACTGATGCTATGTTAGAACAAGCGAGAAAAAATGTTGTAAAAATTGGCTTTACCAATGTGGAGTTTGTGAAAGGCGACATAGAAGACATGCCACTAAAAACCAACATTGCTGATGTGGTAGTAAGCAACTGTGTGCTAAACTTAGTGCCAGATAAAGCCAAAGCATACAAGGAGGTTTTTAGAATTGTAAAGCCTGGTGGACACTTTAGCATTAGTGATGTGGTAATTGAAGGAGAAATGCCTGAGGCTGTTAAACAATCAGCAGAAGCTTACGCAGGTTGTGTTTCTGGTGCTATAAAAAAGCAAGAATACTTAGACATAATTAAGCAAGCGGGTTTTAAAAACATAACGGTTCAAAAAGAAAAAGAGATCATAATTCCTGATGATTTAATCAATCAATTTATGAGTGAAACTGATTCCAAAGAATACAAAGAGTCGAACCTAGGTATTTACAGCATTACTGTTTATGGCGAAAAAGAACCTGAGGCTGCCAATAGCTGTATGCCCGGCAGTGGTTGTTGTTAAAAAGTTTATGCAGTCGGGTATTCAAACTCGACTGCTTTTTAACAATCAACCTTTTAATTGTTGGCTTAACTATCTATCCGAATTTTTTAAAGCGTTTAAGCGGTATTCATATTGTACTTTTAAATGCTCCAAATTTAAATACCAAGTAGTGAGCGATTGTGGAGATTTATACTTATCAATTTGAGTTGGCATTAACAGATCAAAATTCTTTTGATAATTGTTAACTATGGTAGTAAAATTATCAGCGCTCGTAGCTTCCATATTTAGTATTTCAGTATATCGCTCATTATAAGCCAACTTAAAAACCTCATCTTCATAAAGTAAATTAAATAACTTGGTTATAGGATTGTCCCACTTACCCTCAATAATGCTTCTAGGTTCCTCATCCAAATTCAACATTGCCGCCTGATCTAAATCAAACAGCACAAACCTAAAGGGATTGTTATCAATGGCATAAAAAGTTGCGTTATTATGTGGCCAATCTTTATTCCCAATTTGCGATTCAAAAATTACATAATCAATAAAGCTAGATTCATCTATTTCATCTTTTATATAAGAAATGTTTCCATTGTCAATTGCATTCAACAATTGGTCAATGCGTGTAATATCACCATTTCTTTTTTCCAATCCTCCCATAGCAATAACCTTAGCCATGGTTATGTTACTTTTCTTTACGCCAAATAGTCTTGATAGGCCGTGTTCATTTGACTCGCTTCTTAAATTCATTAAACCCAAAAATTGGTCGTTTACAAAAACAACCATTTGCTCGGTGTACATTACCTCAAAATTCAACCCTGCATCAATGGCCACTTGCGTATAACAAATATCTTTTACCATAGAAAATTTAAAATCATTTCCTGAGTTTCTTAACCTAACCGATTTAAGTTTGCTTAACGAATGCATAGGCATAGGTTGGCAATCCAATAGTATATTATTGGTGTTACTAAAAGCATCATCAAACTTTATTCCTAAAGATTTTAGCGGAAAACGAGCGCTCCAATTCCCCTTAACTTGAAGTTCAATTTTTTCATCTGCTATTTCAATTACACCGTTTTTGTATAAATTAAACAGGCAATCTATTTCTATGTCCTCTTCATATTTGGTATACATTTCATCAAACTCACGTTGGTTTACTATAAGATTTACCACCTTCAAGTCTGTTTGAACGGTTTGGGGTGTAATCGTTTTAAAATCTTGCTTGGCAAATGCAATATCTTCTACATGAGATGAACAACTTGCCAAACCAACAACAACTAGAAAAAGTATTATCTCTTTTTTCATCCCTTATTTCCTTTTCCAAATTGATAAATCACTCCCAAATAAATACCATTCTCGGGGCTTTCCAAAGTGTAAACATCTGGCATTTCCCCAATCATCCAATGGGTGTATAACAAAAATTGCCAATTAAAGGTGTAAAGGTAGGTTAGTTTTGAGATAGCATCAAACCTAACATTATATGGTAGTCTATCATCAATATCTTCAAAATTTTTATTGTTTTCAATTGAAGCACCTATACCAAATCTTAATTTTTGTAATGGCTGATAGCCAATGTAAAGTGGAAATTGAAGCCTGAAATTGTTCCAAGTAATTTTTGCCGATTCAAACTCCTTTGTGCTTCTATTGTATTTTACATAAACGCCACTTTCAGCAAACACGTTGTTGTTAAAGGTATAAGCATAATTAAATCCTCCACGCAAACCAACTGCTCCGGCATTTTCAATTTCTTGACCATTAATGTATAACTCTTGTTGAAAAGCAAAACCAAAATCCAACTCCAATTGAAAATTGCTTTGTGCCAAACAAATAGATCCACTAAGAAAAAAAACTATACATAAAACCTTTAGAAAAGGTATAATTGGGTTAAAATGTGGCATGTAATAATTAATTGTAAAAATAATCAATTGTCTTGTGACACTGTAAGGTAGTTGGCTTTGTCACCCATATCGCGCCCTACAGGTAAATTTATAGTTGTACTATTAAGGGGTAAGGCTGCCGCATCTCCATTTTTGTTCTAAATTTGAAAGGAAATGTTTTTTATCACCCAACAATCCTCTCGCATCCTAAAAATAACAGTTAAACATAAAAATGGATTTTAGAAATTTAGAATTAACATACGTTTTACCCATATATCAAGACAATAAAGATTTTGATGATTTAATTAAACTGATTGAAATTTACGGTAAATATGACCTTAGTGTTTTAAAGAAGATTCACTTCATATTTGTGGATGATTGCTCCCCTATTCCCATATCCATAAATAGTAAAGCAATAAATTATACTTTGGTAAAAATAGTTGACGATATATTTTGGAACCAAGGAGGAGCAAGAAATTTGGGGGTTACATTGTCTAAAACGCCTAAATTAATCCTAACAGACTTAGATCATATTTTTCCAGAAAGCATATTGAAAGATCTATTCAACAAAAAAATTCCTAAGGATATTTATAAATTTAGAAGGGCACTTGAAGGCAAAAAAATAGGTTCACATCCCAATACTTTCTTTTGTTCTAAGACCACTTATTTTAAATCTTTGGGAGTAGATGAAGCATTCTCTGGCAATTACGGACATGAGGATATCTACTTTTTTGATTTACAAATAGCTCTTGGTACGCGTTTCAAAAAATACAGAAAAGAAATGATTACTTATTTTGAACACAACCATCATAGTTTAGAAAGAGATTCATCACATAACTTAGCTTTACTAGAAGAAAGACGGCTAGCCATAAAAAACAGAAAACCATTCTCCGCCCATAGTCGAAAGTTTTTATGTTTTGATTGGAAAGTGATGGAAGAAAATTGGCTTTAACTGTTCTTTTTTACAAAGCCTATTTGAGTAATGTGATTTTTAACAACCACATAAAAAAGGTAAAACACCCAAAAACTTCAATCATTAAACCACCTTATTCGCACAACTACTACTTGCAAACGAATCGGGTTTGGCTTTAAACGCAAAACCCATTCCCAAAATATAACCCATGGCCTCTTTAAGCGCTGGATTGCTTTTAAATTGAGGATTGGTATTAATATCGGCATGTACTTCTAACTCAACATTGTACTCATCTAACAAATTGCACAGGTGGTAAGCAATATCAATTGACATGGCAACTTCACGCAGCAAGCGTTCCTTTAAAGCAAAAGGCTTCTTGCTACTTTCGCTATGAATAAACATAAAGCCACCCTTGCCTTCTCTAATAAAAACAATTGCCGTAGCAAACTCAGTTACCTTACCATAAACTTGAGAATCGGTTCCAATACAAACTTTTAGTTTATGGCCAGCATTGCTTTCTCTTACCAAAGCTTCTTTTACCGCATCTTTTATAGGTAACTCAATTTTATTTCCGCTAAATGTTCTCCATTCTTTCATACCAGTTAATTTAAAACTCAAGTAACAACAAATTGTTAATTGAATATTAATGTTTTATACACAAATAACCACTGTGCTTTGGTAAATGTTCCTTGTTAGGTGCAGTAGTTTTAAACAAATCATAAGTCACGGTCACTACTCACGTCTAAACACATGAAGTGCACCGTGTTCTTCAAAACCTCAGTTCTAAGAAGAGATGATAAATCTCCATTAATCATCACCTTAAAACCTTCTATTAGTCATCCTTTACTTTTTTCATCTAAAAAATGTGTGATTTATATATAAAATCTATGTAAATTTGCGCAGCATTTAAGTAAAACAAGATGAAACAAGGAATACATCCAGAAGAATATAGAATAGTTGTGTTTAAAGACACTAGTTGCGAATACTCATTTTTAGGCAAATCATGCGCTAACAGTAAAGAAACTGTTAAGTGGGAAGATGGCAATGAGTATCCACTAATCAAATTAGAGATTTCAAACCAATCTCATCCATTTTACACAGGTAAAATGAAGTTTGTAGATACAGCTGGTAGAATTGATAAATTCAACAAAAAATACGGTAAACCACCAATGAAAGAAGAAGCATAATTAGCTTCTCTTTAATAATATTGTTAAAGCCTTCACTTTTTTAGTGAAGGCTTTTTTATTTTTGAGCAATGCCATCAATTGTATTGTTCGACAATTTTGCCACAAGGCAAAACTTATTACCCTTAACTTTTACTAAACCAATTGCACATTTAAGGTGCGGTATATTTAGCAATGCCGAAAGATGGCAAAAGACAAATGGGGCAGATAAGTTAAGTTACATTTCAACTGATTATTTAATACCCCTTTTCCCAACTGTAACTGAAGGAAGCCATGTGTTTGTTAATGGCGCAGCTATTTGCAGCCAAGCATTAAGGCAACAAATTATTGATTTAAAACCAGGAGAGAAACTTTTGTTAGGCGAAAACATAGTGGCTGCTAATTGCAGTTTAGGTGAGTTTAACTCCAGTAGTTTTTCAAACTTTACTACTCACAATGCTAAAGAAGACAGTTGCATAATAATCAATAACCCTTGGGACTTGTTTGCTAAAAATGATGCTGCAATTAGGCTAGATTTTGCCGATTTAGATCAATCTAAGAGCCAATCCCTAAACAATACCATGGGCGTAATTGGAAACAATATTTTTGTTGAAGAAGGTTTTGAAGGCAACTATTCAATTATCAATACCAAAACTGGCCCGGTTTATTTAGGTAAAGATTCTAAAATATTAGAAGGTGCAGTAATAAGAGGTCCATTTGCACTAAATAACAATGCAGTGGTAAAAATGAGTGCCAAAATATATGGTGCTACAACTGTTGGGCCACATAGCAAGGTTGGTGGCGAAATAAACAACTCAGTAATTACCGGTTACAGTAACAAAGGGCATGATGGTTTTTTAGGTAACGCAGTTATAGGTGAGTGGTGCAATTTAGGAGCCGATACCAACAATAGTAATTTAAAAAACAACTATGATGAAGTAAAATTATGGTCGTATGAAAAACAAAGTTTTACCAAAACGGGCTTACAATTTTGTGGCTTAATAATGGGCGACCATTCAAAATGTGGTATAAATACTATGTTTAATACAGGAACTGTAGTGGGCGTTTCTGCCAATATTTTTGGTGCAGGCTTTCCGCGAAACTATATACCCTCATTTACTTGGGGTGGCACTGCTGGTTTTAGCACTTATAAAGCTGATAAGGCATTGGCAACAATGCAAAGAGTAATGAGCAGAAGAGCTGTTGATGTAACAGACAATTATACTTTAATGATGAATACAATTTTTGAAAACACTAGTAAATACCGTAACTGGGAAAAATAATATGAGAAAAAACATTGCAGCAGGTAATTGGAAAATGAACACCAATAAAAATGAAGCTATTGAGTTGTATAAATCGCTTAATCAAAAAGTAACAGGTAATGAAAATTGTGAGATAATTGTGTTTCCACCCGCTTTGCATGTTGGTGCATTGCAAAATTTATCTAATAATAAAGTGCACGTGGGTGTTCAAAACATTTATTGCGAAACCAACGGAGCATTTACGGGTGAACTTTCACCAAATATGTTAAAAGACTACAACGTAAGCCATGCATTGGTTGGCCATAGCGAAAGACGACAACTTTTTAATGAAGGTGATCAAATACTAGCTAAAAAAATAAATGCTTTATTGGCTGTTAACGTAACTCCTGTTTTCTGTTGTGGCGAGCCGCTAGCGCAAAGAAAAAGTGATAAACACATTGAATATGTAAGTAATCAGTTAAACAATTCTCTCTCCCATTTATCTACCCAAGAGATTTCGAAACTAATTATCGCTTACGAACCTATTTGGGCCATTGGCACAGGTGAAACAGCTTCACCCGAGCAGGCGCAAGAAATACATGCATTTATAAGAAACTGGGTTAAAGAAAAGTTTGATGAAACTTCAGCCAACAATGTTTCCATATTGTATGGAGGTAGCGTAAAACCTAGCAATGCCAACGAGTTGTTTGGGCAGGTAGATGTTGATGGTGGCTTGGTAGGAGGTGCCTCATTAAAAGCTGATGATTTTCATGCAATTATTAATGCGTTTTGAGCCATATAGCACTCACGTTTAAAAACCAAGCTGAAAATGAAATTTTGCAAGCACAAATGGGTGCTTTGGGCTATACCTTTGAATATCTGGAAAATGATTTTATAGCATTCATTGCCGCAGAAAATTTCAACCCTGAAGAAGTAAATGAGTTAGATTGCCCTTTTACTTCTCAAAAAATTGAAAAGCAAAACTGGAACAAACTCTGGGAAGAAAGTTTTGCACCAATAGCAATTAATACAGATGTTTTAATTAGAGCCAACTTCCACAGTCCTCAACCCGAATTTAACCATGAAATAATAATCAATCCAGAAATGTCTTTTGGTACAGGACACCATGCTACTACACACCAAATGATAGAGATGATGCTCAGCCAAAACTTTAAGGGTAAGGAAGTATTAGATTTTGGCTGTGGCACTGGTATTTTGGCTATTATGGCTGAAAAGCTTGGTGCCAATAAAATTTTAGCTATTGATAATGATGATTGGGCAATAAAAAACACGCTGAGCAACATCAAAACAAACAAATGCCAATTTATTAACACTCAATTAGTTGACAATATTGACGACTTAGGTTATTTTGATGTTGTTTTGGCAAACATTAACCTTCAGGTTATAAAAATTTCACTAACAAAAATGCTTAAAACGTTAAAGCCAAACGGCATGCTCTTTGTTAGTGGAATACTTGAACAAGATTTACCAAAACTTAAACGTTTAAGTAACGTAACAATTAATAGCCTTTCATCAAAAAATGGATGGTTATGTTTATCGTATAAAATTTAATATTGCATGAAGCATTGCTTATCACTTTTAATTCTATCATTTTCCCTCACTTTTCTATTTGCACAAACTACTTTGCAATTTTCAGCAACACCAAGTGAGTTTTATAGTGAGATTGATAAACATTTAAAAAGCGGCAAAAACAGTAAATGCAAAAAAACTGTTGAAGAGTTTATAGGTCATGCAAAAGCTGGCAAATTTGAAGAAGACCATATTCAAAGTATAATTGGCATCTGCAACAGTATGGCCGAAAGAAAACTGCAGGTTTTTCCGTATTTCGAAAATTTTCTAGCCGCCAACAATGCTTATGCTTCCAATGACCATTTACCTGAAAACCTGACTAATCTTTTAAAAATACTTACTACCCATTTAAACACGAAAAAACGTGCAGGAAACAAAAAATTAAAAGACTTAAGCAACTTTGGCAACACGCTGTTTTCTGAAAACATCCTCAACAAAACATCTACCAAGTCTTGGAAAGCAGATAATCCTGACTTTGATATCATTTTTGAAAATGAAAAGGCATATGTGTTTTATGAATCGCTTACTTTATTCGGCATTTCAAAAAACGATACCATAACAATACGCGAAACCAAGGGTAAGTTTGACATATTAGAACAAAGATGGTTTGGCGAATATGGCAAGGCCGATTGGCAAAAAGTGGGTTTAAGTCCTGAAAAAATTTATTGCACCTTTAATGCTTACGAGATTAATTGTACTAAAGATGATTACAGAGTAGATAGTGTTAAATTTTACAATTATGATATAATAGCAAAGCCTATTTGGGGTAAGTTGTATGATAGGCTAATATCTCAAAAGAACATTCGCCCATACCCAAATTTTACCTCTTATCAAAAAAATATACCTTATGAAACCTTTGCCGATAATGTTGAGTTTGTGGCAGGTGTTACGCAAAAAGGTAACCGAGTATTGGGCACGGGAGACACCATAAATAAAGCAGAGTTAAAGTTTTATGATCCTGAAACCGATAAATTGCTTATAAAAGCAAAATCCAACAGCTTTTTAATTAAAGATTATAATGAAGTTATTTCTTTAAATTCTGCAGCTACAATTTACTTTGAAGAAGATTCATTGTTTCACCCAGGTATTAGTTTAAAGTTTTATGCCAATGAGAAAAAATTAACCCTTACACGCGATGGTGAATCACTTTCAAAAACAGCAATTTCTAACTCATTTCATAAAATGGATATGTTTGTAGATGTGCTATACTGGGAGTTGGACAAACCCGTGGTAGACCTAAAAATGTTAACTGGTGGTACATCAAAAACCGCAACATTTGAATCTGAACATTACTTTCAACAAGGAAAAATAATTGGCTACCAAGCAGTAACCGATCACAATCCCATTAGCGCCATAAAACAATATGCTGAGGAAACTGGCAACTACTCTATTGACGCAAATGAATTTGCCACCATCCTTAACCCTAATTATAGTATTGAAACAATTAGAAGAACCTTGTTTAAAATGGTTGAAGATGGATTTATTTTTTATGACAATGAAGCAGAAATTGTAACAGTTAGGCCAAAAGCATTTCACTATGTTTTCGCAAATAGAAACTTGGTTGATTTTGATAGAATAAAAATAAACTCAACTACAAAAGATATTAATGGTCAATTAAGTTTAGAGAATTTGGATTTAGACTTAGCGGGTGTTTACAATATAACATTAAGCGATTCTCAAGATGTAGAAATTTTTCCTGCCAATAAATTTCTTGAAATGAAAATTAACCGCGACATGCATTTTGATGGCACTGTGTTTGGTGGCCGAGTAGACATGTACGGAGAGTTATATCAGTTTGACTATGAAGGGTTTTTCATTAAAACTCCCAAGGTAGATTCAATGATGCTAAATATACCTAGTGGTAAGACCGATAAGGAGGGCAATGCTGTGCTAAAACCAGTTAGAACTTTTGTCCATAACATCAATGGTAAACTACAAATTGATGACCCTGACAATAAGTCGGGTAAAGATCCATTTCCGCAATACCCAACACTACAAACTTTTGATGATGCGTTTACCTATTACGATAGAAAGAGATTGTACAATAAAATTTATAGCAGAGATAAATTCTTCTTTAGAATAGACCCTTTTTTAATGGACAGTTTAGACAATTTTAATCCTGACAGAGTAATATTTGATGGTACATTAGTTTCCGCTGGTATTTTTCCAGACCTATCCGAACAAGTTAGTATTCAAAAAGATTTATCATTAGGTTTTGAAACTTTTACCCCAAGCGCAGGAATGCCTATATATGGAGGCAAGGGAAACTACAGCAACAAAATAGCTTTAAGCAATAAAGGGTTAAAAGGTGAGGGAAGTATTAAATACTTGGCAAGTTTATCAAAAGCAAGCGATATTGTTTTTTGGCCCGACTCTTCAAAGGCTGTGGTTGATTCATTTTTAGTTACAAAGGTTGGGAGTGGTGTTGAATTTCCGCAGGTAAACAATAGAGATGTAACTTCACTTTGGAAACCCTATGAAGATGATATGTTTGTTAAAATGGGCAAAACTCCTTTTTCGTTTAGGGAGTGGCAAGCCAAATTAAAAGGTGACGTGCATGTAACAGCCAATGGCTTAAACGGCAATGGCAGACTTGATTGGGCTTCTGCTACTTTAACCTCAAATTTGTTCGATTTTAATGCCAACGATTTACATTGTGATACTGCCGATTTAGAAATTAAAACGCTAGATTTTGAAAAAGTAGCTTTTAAAGTACCTAACGTTATGGCTGATGTAGATTTCGAAAAGCAAATTGGCGATTTTTCTTCCAATGAATCTGAAATATTTACCGAGCTACCTTACAATAGATTTACCACTTCAATGAACGAATTTAAGTGGTATATGGATGATAATTTTATTGATTTTAAAACTCCTGAAGAAGGAGCAACTTTCGCCTCAACCGATAAGAAACAAGATGGCTTAAAATTTGTTGGCCAAGGAGGCACCTATGACTTAAACACCTACCTACTTACCTGTAAGGGAGTTGACCACATTATGGTGGCTGATGCCAAAATAGAACCTGATTCGCAAATAGTATATGTAGAGCCGGAAGCCAATATTAGAAGACTGAAAAATGCAACAATTACTTGCGATACTTTAGAGTTTTACCATACAATTACTGATGCCGATATTAAAATTAAAGGTAAGTTAGATTTTAAAGGGACTGGTAACTATACTTTTACAAATAACAACTTTGAAGAGTTTAAGCTCTTCTTTAATGATTTGGGTGTTGAAGAAGGAGAAGAAAAAAACGAATTTTTGGTTTATGGGAATGCCGCCATTTCTGATAGCTCAAACTTTTATCTAGATAAAAACACTCGCTTTAAAGGCAAAACATTTTTAAAATCTAATGAACAATTTTTAACTTTTGAAGGCTATGCATTGTTTGAATTAGCTACCAAAAGCTTGAAGCCGCAGTGGTTTGCTGTAAATGAAGATATTGATCCTGATAATTTTCAGGTGTATGTAGATAATCCGATTGGCGAAAACAAAAAGCCTTTGCACATTGGCATTTATTACGACAATACTCGTAAAAATATTAGGCCTGTTTTCCTTAACTCAACATCTAGCAGAGACATACCAATTTTTGAAATTAATGGTTTGTTAGAATATGATAAAGATACCCGAGAGTTGGTTATTGGTACTGAAAAAAAGTTAAGAGAATTTGAAAAGCGCGGTAAGTTAATGCGCATTGATGATGCTAAAAATAAGATTTTTGCTGACGGCCCCTTAACCCTAGGTAGAAATATGGGACTCTTTGATATGAAAACTGCTGGTTTTGTAAAGGGCGATCTTACAAAAAACACCTATGAGTTTGATATGCTAATGTCTCTCGATTTTTTGTTTGAAGAAGACTTGCTAAAAATATTTGCCAACGACATGGTAAACTTTAATGAAGAAGCAGATTATATTGATTATGCTAGCGAAAACTTTGATAGATTGATTACCGAGTTTATTGATGAAAAAAAGGAGAAAAAATAAAAGAAGCCATGTACAAATCGGGTACATTTAGAAAACCAAAAGGCTTAAAATCTACTATGCTTTTTACCGATTTAAAAATGTTTTTTGATAGTACCTCCAACTCATTCTACTCCTATGGGCCAATTGGTGTTGCGTTTGCCGGAGAAACAGCTGTAGACTTGCTAATCGAAAAGGCTTATTTAGAAATTGGTGTAAAAAGAGGAAGTACAGTAATGAATATTTACTTTGAAACCGAGTATGAAGATTGGTACTTTTTTGAGTATAGAAGTAAAACCATGAGAGCAATTAGTTCTAATAAGGCCTTTAACAACGAGCTATTATCAATTAAACCAGCCAAAAAGCGTGATGAAAATAAAAAACTCGGAGAGTATTTTCAATACATGGGCGGCTCGAGATCTAAAATGAGAACGTTTAAGGAAAAGTTTGTGTATCGAACCGACCTCTATAAGAAAAATAACGGAATAAAAGATGATGAAGACTAACTACATCCTTGTATGTTTTGCAATTTTAGCACTAATTGGGTGTAAATCTGCACCTAGCAACACAAGCGATAAAAGTGATGAAACAAGCAGTGTAAGCTCTTACAAAATACCACCCAAAGCCACCGTTACCGATTATGATAACAATACTAAGTTGGTTGTTATTGCTACAGATGATAAAAAGGGTGAAGAAAGAGGATTACTTGTTAACGGCAAAAAGCATGGCACTTGGACTGTTTTTAATAAAGATGGTTATCCTAAAGTAATTAGAAGTTACATGAACGGCCAAAAACATGGTTCCACCTATTACTTAGATGCACGCGCTAGAGTAAAAAAAAGAGAAGATTACGTTGCAAACAAATTGAATGGACAAATAGTTGGTTACGGCACTAGCCAAATTGTTATGACAAGTAATCATTTAAATGATGTTTTGGAAGGCAGTTATACTCGATACTACCCAAATGGCGAGTTAATGGAAGAAAGCAATTATACCAACGGTTTAAAAAATGGCGAGTCTACTTACTACGCTAAAAGTGGTGCTATTAAAATGAAATACCTTTACAAAGAAGGTAAAATGATTAAGGAATTGGATAAGTCTCAATAGCTTATATTTGGCATTACAATATTTATTAATGAATAGAATACTTATATGCATACCTATACTTGGTGCATTTTGTTTTTTGATCTTTGCAACTAGTTGCACTTACGATACTTTAGAAGAAACCACTCCACCACCAATTGACACAACAAGCGCATGTGATACTATCGCCTCAACTTTTATGGCAAAAGTAATTCCCATCTTATCTACCAATTGTAACTTAAGTGGTTGCCATAACACATCATCATCTGCAGCTGGTTATGCATTTGAAACTTATGCCCAAGTTTTAGTAGGTATTAATGATGGCTCACTGCTTTGCAGTATTAATCATGAAAGTGGATGCAGTAATATGCCAAAATTTGCCAGCAAACTTGCCGATTCCGACATTCAAATTATACAATGTTGGGTTAACAAAGGAGCAAACGACAACTAGATATGAAATTAACAATAGCCATATTCGCTTGCATCTTATCAATAAGTGCTTTTGCCCAAACAGAAGGTGTTTACCAAACATTTTATGAAACAAGGTTAATTAATGGCCACACCGTAGAAATGACCAATGAAGGCATTTCAAAATTTATAATCTCTCACCGATTTGGTACTGTAAATGGCGGACTTTACAATTTATTTGGATTAGATAACTCTACCATAAGAATAGGCCTAGATTATGGAGTAACAAATTGGTTAAATATAGGTGTAGCTCGTAATTCATTCGAAAAAACCTATGATGGTTTTGTAAAAGCAAGGTTTCTCCAACAAAGCACTGGGGATAAGGCAATACCTATAAGTTTGGTTGGGTATTCATCAATGGCCATAAGCACACTTAAAAATCCTACTCGAGAAGTTGAATTTAGCGAGCGCATAAATTATGCACATCAACTACTTATTGCACGAAAGTTTCATGATAGGTTTAGCTTACAACTAATGCCAAGCTTAATTCATAGAAACCTTGTATTAACCAATGTAGAAAAAAATGATGTGCTTGCTTTGGGTGCTGGCTTTAAGTTTAAAGTTTTTAAACGTTTATCAATTAATGGTGAGTATTATTATGTACTGCCCGATCAATTGGCGGCACAGTATCAAAATTCAGCAAGTTTAGGTTTTGCTATTGAAACCAAAGGCCATATTTTTCAAATACACCTAAGTAATAGCCGTGGTATGATTGAGAAATTTTTCATAAGCGAAACCACTGGTGTATTAGAAGATGGTGATATTCATATAGGTTTTAACATTACCCGCGATTTTAAAATGAAAGGTAAAAAAAGTAGATAATGAGTAAAGTGGTTATTCTATCATTGTTTGCATTGGCCATTTTAGCTTTGTCAGCCTTCAATAAAGCTGATTTACCATTTGATAGAAACTTATCTGAAGTGCTTATAGAAAATGGAGATCCTAAGCCAAAACATTTTGTAAATGCAATAGATCTTGATGCGGTAAAAAGAGGTGAAGAGTTAGTTAAGTTTGGAAAAACCACAGGCCCAAATGGTGAAAAAAGCGGCTATATAAGTAAGTACTATAAATGCACAAGCTGCCATAACACGGTAAGAGAAGATTTAGATTTGGCCAATATTAATCAAGATGAACGCTTAAACTACGCTATCCAAAACAACATCCCCTACTTACCCGCTTCAACACTGTGGGGCATGGTAAATAAAGAAACTTGGTACAATGATGATTATGTGAAAAAATATGGCGACTTAGTAAAGCCAGCTCAACATAATTTAGAAGAAGCCATACAACTATGTGCCGTTGAATGCTCGCAAGGCAAAGCACTAAATGAATGGGAAATGGAAAGCGTTGTACACTACTTGTGGAGCTTGCAAATGAAAATGAGTGATTTAGGTTTAATGCCTAATGAGCAAGAAATGTTGGATATTGATTCTATAGGTTCTAAAGAAAAAATTGCCTTGATAAAGTCTAAATACATGCAAAAGTCTCCTGCAACTTTTGTTGATGCACCTGCCAATAAAAAAAAGGGATATGATTATGAAGGCAGACCAGAATTAGGCAAAGCCATATACGCATTGGCTTGCCAACATTGCCACAGGCCAAATGGCGAAAGTGATGTAGTTTTAGATAACGCCAAAACAACTTTTAAATGGTTAGAAAACCATTTAAACAACAACGATCAACTTTCGTTTTACCAAGCCATACGCTATGGCACTTGGGCAGATGCTGGCCACCGAGAATACATGCCACGCTATACCCAAGAAAAAATGAGCGACCAGCAGGTGGAAGATTTACGAGCTTATATTGAAAGCCAGATTAAGTAAAACTTTTAAGCAAGTATATATATCATTGGTTTCTTAACTTTGTAAACCTATGGGAAGAGCATTTGAATTTCGCAAAGCGCGCAAAATGAAACGTTGGTCTGCAATGAGCAAGGCCTTTACACGAATAGGTAAAGAAATTACGCTTGCCACAAAAGAGAGTGGCCCAAACCCTGAAGCTAATATTAGACTGCGAATGGCCATACAAAATGCCAAAGCAGCCAACATGCCAAAAGATAACATAGAACGTGCTATTAAAAAGGCAATGGATAAAGATGCTGCCGATTTAAAAGAAATGGTTTATGAAGGCTACGCTCCCCATGGCATAGCAATTATGGTTGAAACCTTAACCGATAATCATGTGCGCACAGTTGCAGATGTTAGGAGCTACTTTAGAAAGTGTGATGGCACCTTGGGCAATAGCGGCTCCGTTGAATTTATGTTTGAGCACAAATGTTTCTTTCAAATAACTAAGCCCGAAATGGATTTAGAAGAATTGGAATTGGAAATGATTGACTATGGTGTAGAGGAAATATTTGAAGATGAAGAAGGCGTTATGTTATATGCAATGTTTCCTGAGTTTGGTAATATTCAAGCTGCACTAGATAAAATGAATTTAGAAATCATTAGCTCAGGTTTTGAGCGCATACCAATGGATAACAAGCAAATGACAGAAGAACAGCAGGCTGATGTAAATAAACTATTGGACATGTTAGAAGAAAATGATGATGTGCAAGCCGTATGGCATAATATGGAGGAAATTTAAACGTCCATGAATGTTTCAGGTTTAAGTAAACCAGTTAACATCTATACCACAGGATTTAAAGCAGATTTCATGAAAGGTTTTTGGCACATTTCACTTTTGGGTGGGTGGAATGTAAGTTTAAATCAATTCAAAATTGGCTTGATTGATACTAGCACAAAAGAAACAACCTATTGTATGCCAAATCTTTCTTTGCTAAAAATGAATCGCTTCTCCCATGGCAGAAAAGCAAAAACTATTCTAAACATTACCATTCCAAAGAGTTGTGAATATGAGGTTTTGTTCGAAAATCAAGGTACACTTATCGTCAAAAAATCTCAATTACTGTTTACATCAATGTTGTTCGGATATGTTCCAAATAAAAGTTTGGAAATAGTTTTTGATTAAGAATGCCTTCAATCGTTTAGCTCTTGCTGAGTAATTTATATTCAATGGTCTGTTGGCTTATTACGCCTTTGCAAAAGCACGACAATTACCAATATAAGGTTGCCATAATCGACCACTTACATATTATAATTTATTTACCTTTGAAGCACTCAAAAAAGCTTTATGAAATACTTTATATTTTTTATTTGTACCCTGCTGATTAGCAATGTATTTGCAAACGATTTAATAACGCAAACACAAAATGGTACAAATAATAAAATAACGGCACCTGTCAATATTCTTTCAGAAAATGTTCAGTTCTTAGCTAAATCCGAGTCGTTTCAAAAATTAAAAGCTTACGAGTTAAACACCACTTTCAATAAATCACAAGTAGATTTAGAAGTAACTCAAAGTGTAGTCCTAAACTTCAACCCGCAAATTAACAAGCAGCTAATTCAAAATAGACCAGCATTAATTGAACTAGACATACCAGTAAATGCAAGCAATTCAATTACACTGCAATTGTATAAACACAATATGTTAGACGGCAATTATAAATTGACAACTTCTGATGGTAAGTACCTTTCATCAATAAATGAACGTGCAGTGTTTTACCGTGGCATGGTAAAGGGCAACACTAACTCACTAGCAGCAGTTAGTGTTTTTGAAAATGAGCTGCGTGTAATGATTGCTGATGACAATGGAAACTATGTAATTGCAAAATTGAAAGATGCTGTCAATAACGAACATATTTTATACAACGATCAAAACTTATTTAAGAAAAATGATTTTGTTTGTGGCCAAAATTCTACGCTAGACAAATCTTTAAACGCTCAAGTAAGCAGTCCTGAAAATAACGCCATGGCAACCTGCGTTCCCGTTTATGTTGAATGTGACAGACAAACTTATATAGATTTTGGCAGCAATGTAACCACCGTAGAAAATTATGTGGCTGGCTTTTTTAATGAAGTGGCCGTTTTATATACTGCAGAAACAATTAATAGCTCATTAGCTGAAGTTTTTGTTTGGACTTCAGCTGACCCTTATGTTTCATTAAACACTACAATTGGTGCACTAAAGCAGTTTGGAGCAGAAACACAAAACGATAACCCCGATCACTTAAACCACCTAATAAGCACACGTAACTTTGGTGGTGGTGTTGCTTGGGTAGGTGTGTTATGCGAACCCTACTTTCCTAATGATAGCGCAGGGGCATATGCTTTTAGCGCCATTAACACCACCTATAATACTGTACCAACTTACTCATGGACGGTACAAGTATTTACCCACGAAATGGGCCATAATTTAGGATCTCGTCACACCCATGATTGTGTTTGGGGTCCGTTTAACAACGCTGCTTTAGATAATTGTGTAGCAACAGAGCCAGCTTTCCCCGGCGGTCCTACTTGTTCTCCTGGTCCAGCACCAACCAATGGCGGTACCATAATGAGTTACTGCCACTTTACCGTAGGCATTAACTTTAACAATGGTTTTGGAACAGAACCTGGCAATGTAATTAGAAACGAATACAACAGTGCTTCATGCGCTTTAACTTGCACAGAAGGTATAACCATAACCTCACCAGTTGATACCACTTGGTTTGGAGGAAATACTTATGATATCACATGGATTGATAATTTTAATGACAATGTAAGAATTCAATTATTTAAAGCGGGAGCTGTGTATTCCCAAATAGCCAACTCTACCTTAAGTGATGGTACATATAGCTACAATGTTCCCTCTAGTTTACCACTAGGTAATGATTATCAAATTGTTATAAACAATGTAACTAATACTACGATAGCAGATACTTCAGACTTTATAGGCGTAAAAGATATTGAGTTAACTAGCCCAACCACAGGTTCAGTTTGGCTAACGGGCACTGGCGAAACCATTACATGGGAAGATCGCAACAGTTCATTTATGAGAATTGAACTTTGGAAAGCTGGCAGTTTTTATAGCTTAATTACTGGTTCAACAGTTAATGATGGAGACCACACATATAACCTTCCTACTGGTGTGCCCAATGGCAACGATTATCAAGTAATGATTAGAGATAATGGAAACATTAATTGGAATGATACATCCGACTTTTTTGCCATATTCACCTTTCCTGAGAATTGTGATGATGCCTTTGAAACTTACTGTCCAGGATCAGTTTCAGCAAATACCGCAATTTCTACAACCAGCCCTTTGCCAGCTACTTGCGGCACAAGTGTTGATGGCAATGGCATTTGGCTAAAATTTGATGGTACCAATGATAATGTTGAAGTTACCACTTGCAACTCAACCACAAACTATGATACCAAACTTCACGTTTATTCTGGTACCTGCAATAACCTAACTTGTGTCACTGGTATTGATGATGACAATAGTTGTTCTTTTGGGAGTACACGCTCAACTGTTAACTTTTTTGGAAACAGGGGAACAACCTATTACGTTTTTGCAAGTGGCTATGGTAATGGTGGCTCTAATGGAGCTACCGGGGTGGTAAAAGTTGATATAAATTGTGATGGATGCGTGCTAGATTATACACATGATAATGCATCTTATGTTCCAGCACGAACCTACTCAGCTAAAAACAATATTACCTCAACCAAAAAGTTTGTTGTGCCAGCCAATTATGTTTACAAAAGTGAGGTAGATATAGATTTAGGCAATGGCTTTGAAACGGCTCCTGGTGTTGAATTTATTATGGAGATTGATCCTTGTCAATAAGCACTGAAAGCCGATATAACCGCCACTTACCAAATTTTTGTATCTTAGACTAATGAGAATTGCGGTTTCACTTATTGCTTTCTTATTATGCCTAACATCTATTTTTGCTCAAACTGATTTCGCTCCTGTAGGAGCTGTATGGAAATATAAGCAAACAGGGGGTGTGACAACTTCATATGAATATAGTTACTCATTTCAAATTGTTGGAGACACCACTGTATTTGGCAACTTATATAAAACATGTATTGAAAATTCAAAACTTGATTTCTACTTTGGACCTAACCCGCCAAGCGATATTGGCTTAGTTAAAAAAAGACAGTATGGCTATTTTTTGGAAAGAAATGATTCCATTTTTATAAATTGGAATTTAACCCTGCATGCTGACAGTTTTCTTTTTAAAAGAAACTACGCCATAAATGATTCGGTCTATGTTAGGGATCAACAATTATATTTTGTGTGTTACAAAATTGACAGTCTCCTTAGTGGATGCTTGACATCTAAAAACTATTACTTCAAGAACACTTGTTTTTCGCCGAATATTGATTCAAGTTTTATGATCAACTCTCAATTTGGAACACCAAGTAGCATGTTTTATTTTTTTAATCGAAATTGTTTTATTGATGCTGATGGAGTTCACCTTAATTGTTATTCAGATGCATTTTGTTCATTTAGCACCTCAAACTGTTACCCGCTGCCAACACGTAACTTAAAGCAGGAAAAATTTACGATTTACCCCAATCCAGCTCATAGCACCATTAACATTAAAAATGATGAGAAGTTTGATGTAGCGTTTAAAATTTACAGCGCATCAGGACAAGTTGTAAAGACAGGCAACTTATCTGATGCTTTGCAACAGATTGAAGTATCAGATTTTAAACAAGGCATTTATTATCTAATACTTCAAGGAGAAAACAACGCAATGCAAAAGTTTTTAAAGTTGTGATCAACTCACAATGGCTATTGGCTAAATGCTCTCAGCTAGACACTACCAACTACTTAAATGTATGACCATTAACATCTAACTCCGTCTAATCTAATATGGCCCCTAAATTATTCTTAATTATAGTTTTGTCATGTGCAACATTGTTTTCAATGGCACAACAGCCTTTTAATCATAAGACGAACCAAAAAATTATTGCCGAGATTAAAAAAGATCTAAAGTGCAAATCTCAAGTCAAATTTATATCTCAAAGTGGCACAAACGCTAATGAGATCTACGAAAATTACGAATACGGTTTAACACTAAACATTTGGACTAAAGATTTAAGCCAATTTCTAAAAGATCGGAAATTAAATGAAATTGCTTTAAGTAAAATATTGGAAAAGCATTACCCTTTAGCTATCGATTACTATAACTTACTTGTAATTGAAGGACAATTTAAGCAGGCTTCTCAATTTAAACTAACTTCTGTCGTTGATCAAAGGATTTTTAGAAGTGCTAAAGGACAGAACATCAGTAATGAAACCTATTTGGCTAGAGTGCTGGCCTATGAAATCATAGAAGTGAACAACTATTATTCATATGATGGTTCAAAGAAAGATGCTGGAATGCTTAAAATTGCAGAAGCAGAGAAATTGGATAGCACATTGCATCTTATTCCATTAGCTAAAGCTTATGTTAATCGAGATACTGCGAAAATTAGGACTTTGGTCAATAACGGCTACCAGCAATACCCCAATGAAGAAATCTATTTTAGGCTTTATGTGCGCAAACTAATGTCAAAGGGCAATTTAACTTTAGCCGAAAGTCTTCTTCAAAAGGGTCGTAGTTTATATAAAAATGAAACCGAACTAAACATTTCTTACGGTTACTTATTTCTTCACAAAAAGGAATACGATAAAGCGTTAAAAATGGCAGAGAAAATTTTAGACATTGGCCCATTCAATGAAACCGCAGATTTGATAAGAGTGATATCCGAACAACAACTCGAAAAGAAAAAATAACTCCTTTCGAATGTCTGTAAGTCTGCATTTACTCAACTCTCACTCCCCAAAAAGCTTTCGGGGTCTGTCGCGTGAGTTTAGGCTGAGCTCCCGATAACTATCGGGATGTATCGCTCTTCAAAACATTTGATCCATTAGCTATTTTTCAAAATACACCTCATCAAATGGCACCCTAAATCTTGCGCCATAAACACCATTTTCAGCCCTTATTCCGCAACCAATTACCATGTTTATTTCTGCACCATAAGGAAGCCCTAAAATTCTTTTTACCATCAACGTATCGCTGCCTTCCATTGGGCAGGTATCATAACCAAAGGCAGCCATGCTTATCATAAAGTTTTCAGCCGCTAAGGCTGCACTTTTGTGCGCGACAATGCGCATATCACTCAATCTGCTTTGCCTATAAATAGGTCTAAACAAGCCTACAATTTGAAGAAATAAATATTTGATGAAACCCAAAATGCCTAAAAAATCAAAGTATAGTATTGGGATTAATTTACCATAATAATCCATTACCATTTTTTTTCGTTTCAAGTCTTCTTCTGTCAGGTCTTCTTTGTCATATATTTTTTTCAAATGTTCAATATTGGCTTTAGCTCGTTTTCTCCATAAGTCTTTACGAGCAACTACTACCACCATTTGTTTTGCCGTTTTAGCAGCATTTTGGCCTAAACAAGCCTTTGTCAATTTTATGAGTGTTTCTTCTTGGGTAACATGATAAAACTCCCAAAGTTGGAGATTGCTGCTCGTTGGCGCCAATGAAGCATTTACCAAGCATTGTTTTACTTTTTCGGTATCAATTGGTTCATCCTTATACTTTCTTGTTGATCTTCTATAAGCAATGGCCTCTGAAACTGTTTTTTCCATATTTATGAATAAGGTAATTGTTCGGTTAATCAAACGTTAATATAGTAAATACAACGCCTTTTGCACGACTATCAATGTAACACATCACAAATAATTAATATTCACCCAATGCCATCCGAAAAATGATAATTAAGCAAAGCCAAGACCAAGCCGCAAAACTCAAATTTAAATGACCTTAA
>Ga0114956_1000757_pt1 | contig 24487 bp, 6 predicted proteins | sample MaitaG_FD_87304 | JGI IMG/M metagenome (GOLD analysis project Ga0114956, IMG submission 87304) | Marine algal microbial communities from Maine, USA - Maine_Asex2 metaG | ecosystem: Host-associated > Algae > Red algae > Unclassified | place: Maine, USA | collected 2015-01-05
AGCAGCAATGATCGTTGTGATGGTACGGAGGCTTTTGATTTGTCGCCTACCTGTAACGATGTTGTTTTGGTAAGCAAGTCAATTGATTTGGCTGAAGTCAACACTGGCGATATTCTAACCTACACACTAACCGCAACCAATTACACCTCTATTACGCAAACCAATTTGGTCTTTACCGATGTTTTGCCAGCAGGTGTTTCTTATGTGAATGGATCATCAAGCTGCGGTGGATCTGCTACTGGTGGTGTTTTTACAACGGCGGGTCAATCCATCAATGCATCCCAAACGGTGAGCTGTTCTTTTCAAGCCGTTTACAATAGTAACAATGTTTCCAATGTGGTCTTTTTCGACGATGTGGAAGCTGGAACTACAAACTGGATTTCTAGCGATGCTTTCAATACCTACAATTGGGCCGGTTCAACCGCAAACCCTAGAAGTGGAGCAAACGCATGGTTTGCCAGCAATCCAGCTGCGCAATCCGATCAAATTCTAACTTTGGTAAATGCCGTGTCTTTAACAGGTACAAAACCACAGCTTAGATTTTGGCACAATTACAACACAGAAAATGCTTGGGACGGTGGTGTAGTCGAAATTTCTGCCAACGGTGGAGCTTGGACCGATCTCGGTTCGGCAATGATCACCAATGGTTACAATTCAACCATTTCAGTCAACCCAGATAGCAACATTTCAGGTCAAGCTGCCTTCACAGGAAACAATGGTGCTTATCAAGAAACCGTTATCGATCTCGCTGCTTACAACAACCAATCTGTCAAGGTTCGATTCCGAATGGTTACGGATTCTTTTGTTGGAGGAATAGGTTGGTATGTTGATGACATTATGTTCGTTGATGCAGTCGAAGTGGACAATGAAGTTTGCATCAGTACAAATCAAGGACAAAATGATTGTGACAATGTGAGCCGTTTAGCGATGCCGAATGGATCTTGTAATGCAATGATTGACATCATTAGCAATTGTGATGGAGCGAATGCTGTTTTAGATGGAAGTGCTTCAACAGGTATTGCGCTGAGTTATGCTTGGTCAACGACCAATGGTAATATTATTTCTGGTGCCAATACGGCTATGGCTGATATTGATCAGAATGGATTGTACACACTCACAGTGAGCGGAACCGATGGTTGTGTTTCAACACTCACCTTGGATGTTGATGTGGATCCTTATCAATTGAATTTTCAAGGCAATTTACCTTACGGTGAAGATGTCAATGATATTTGGGGTTGGGAAGATGCTACCGGAAAAGAATTTGCTTTAGTGGGAACAAGAACGGGATTGTCGATTGTTGACATCTCGGCACCGACAAATCCAACGGAAGTAGTTTTCGTTCCTGGTACTGCTAGTAGTACTTGGAGAGATATTAAAACATGGGGCAATTACGCTTACGTGGTACACGATAATTTCAGTGGTGTTTCAGATGGTTTGATGATCATCGATATGACGACCATTTACGACCCAAGCCCAACAGTAGTGAAGCGTTTTCCGAATAGCCTCGTTCGAGCACACAATATTTACATTGATGAATTTGGATTTGCTTACCTCTGGGGAAGTAACCTAGGTACTTTGATTCTCGATCTCAATGTAACACCAGACAATCCTACGGTTGCTGGAATTTACAGCGACTTCTATGTGCACGATGGAATGGTGAGAAACAACATCGCTTACACTGGCCACATTAATAACGGGCATTTTGGTTTGGTTGATATGAGTAATAAATCAAACCCAGTTCAATTAATTACGCCAGTTACAACACCTGGAAACTTTACGCATGCGACTTGGATTTCGGATGATGGAAATACCTTGTTTACGCTTGATGAAGTTTCAGGAACTTGGTTAACTGCCTATGATGTTTCGCCAGCTGCAATTGCGGCAAACAACGTTCAAGAGATTGGAAGAATTCAAACCCCATATGGAACTAATGTGATCCCGCACAATGTGTTTATCGATGGTTGCTTTGCGATCGTATCCTACTACACACAAGGGGTGCATGTCTTCGATGTACAAGATCCAACCAATATGATCGATGTTGGCAATTACGACACCAGCCCGTTTAGTGGAAATGGCTTCGGTGGCAATTGGGGTTCTTACCCTTATTTTGACAGCGGTAGAATGGTGGCAAGTGATGGCGATCAAGGACTATTTGTTTTTCATCCTTCTTACGAAAAAGCGGCTCGATTGGAAGGAGACATCACAGATGCAGTGACTGGAAATCCAATCAATGGAGCAACCGTTGATGTACTCTGCTACACCAATGAGGAAACAACGAGTGCCTTTAATGGATTTTACGCAACAGGAATTCCTTACTGCCAAACGTGCTCAGTAGAGTACTGTGCAACAGGTTACCAATGTCAAACGATTCCGGTTACATTTTTAGACGGTCAAACAATTGTGCTTGATGTGCAATTGGTGCCGATTGGTTGTACTTCTGAAGTTTTTGATGCCGGAGCGCTGGTCAATCCAAATGGATTTGGTATTCCTGCCAATATTTGTGCAGGTGATGATTTACCAGCTTATTCTGTTTTCTACAATGGAACAAGCAATGTGGATCCAGGAAATCAAGACGATTACTTATTCATCCTTTCTGACAACAGTGCACCCTTCAATATAATTGCGACTAGCTCTACCGGTGATTTTAATACTACTGGTTTGGCCGCTGGCACTTACAGTGTTTGGGGACTCTCTTACAGTATTGGCAATACACCTTCATCGGTGGCAGCATTTGTAGCGGGCTTAAGTCCGCAGACGATAGATGAAATTCAAAATGAAATTGGACTTGGAACCTGTGCAGAATTAACGAATAACGACAATACAGGTAATCCAACTCAAATTGTAGTGAATCCTATTCCGGTAACACCTTCAATTGTCGCCAACGGAGCAACCACATTCTGTTCTGGAGGAAGTGTTGTTTTAACATCGAGTGCTACCTCAGGTAATGTGTGGTCAAACGGGTCAACCACCCAATCCATTACGGTTGCTGCATCAGGGAACTATTCGGTTTCCACCGTTTCAGCAGCTGGTTGTCCTTCAGCAAACAGTAATGCCATTGCGGTCACTGTAAATGCACTACCAACTACACCAACGGTAACACTATCCGGTTCCACTTCTTTCTGCCAAGGTGGTTCCGTGACTCTTACTTCTAGCGCCACTTCCGGAAATGTATGGTCAACGGGGGCAACCAGCCAATCCATCACTGTATCGAGTAGCGGAACTTACTTCGTTAATGCAACAGATGGCAACGGCTGTACTTCAGCAAAGTCGCTGAGCACGGTAGTCACCGTTTTAGCAACGCCTGCAGCTCCAGTGATCTCCGCTAATGGAGCCACTTCCTTTTGCTCAGGTGGATCTGTCACCCTTTCTGCTAATTACAGCTCAGGCCTTTCTTGGTCAAATGGCTCATCATCAAGCACGATTACAGTAACTCAATCAGGTTCTTATACCGCAATTTATACTGGTTCAAATGGCTGCCCTTCTGGAACGTCAAATACCATCAATGTCACAATTTTACCAGCAGCTAGTAAGCCAACAATTACGGCTCAGTCTAGTACGACCTTCTGTTCTGGAGGCAGCGTTACTTTGAATTCAAGCAGTTTGTCTGGTAATCTTTGGTCGAATGGCTCGACTGCGCAAGCAATTACGGTTTCTGCTTCTGGAACTTACACCGTTGTAGTTACAGGAAGCAATGGTTGTGCTTCTGATCCTTCTGATCCAGTTCCAGTTACGGTACTGAATGCACCAACTGCTCCAACGATCTCGGCAAATGGTCCAACTACTTTCTGTCTAGGTGGTAACGTTACACTTACTTCAAGCGGTGGCTCGAACAGTCAATGGTCAACCGGAGCAACAGGCGCCTCCATTGTCGTAAGTACTTCAGGAAATTACAGCGTGAGTTATCTAGGTGCCAACGGTTGTCAAAGTAATACAAGCAATCAAACAGTAATAACTTTGGCCACACCGGCTACGCCAACAATTAGCGCCTCCGGCTCTACCACCTTATGTTCGGGGCAAAGCGTAGTGCTTACTTCCAGTTCGGCTAGTGGAAACCTTTGGTCAAATGGAGCAACAACACAATCCATTACCGTCAGCACGGCAGGAACTTATTCTGTTTCTGTGAATGGTAGCAATGGTTGTGTTTCTAATGCTTCTTCTAATGTGAGCGTTCAAGTCGTTAACAATCCAACGATTCCGATTATCTCTAGCAATGGACCAACCAGTTTCTGTACGGGTGGAAATGTGACTTTGACTTCCAGTAGCAATTCAGGAAATACTTGGTCTAATGGTTCAACTACGCAATCCATTATCGTGAGTCAATCAGGCAACTATTCAGTTACCGTGTCAGGCAGCAACGGTTGTACTTCTGGTACTTCTGCTGTTACTTCGGTGAGTGTAAGTGCAAATCCTACCGCACCGAGCATTACTGCTTCGGGTTCAACCAATTTCTGTCAGGGTGGATCAGTGGTTCTTACCTCAAGTTCTGCAGTGGGTAATCAGTGGACAAATGGTTCGACTTCACAATCCATTACGGTGTCAACTGCAGGTAGTTATTCAGTGACTGCTTCAAATGCATCTGGATGTGTTTCTGCCAATTCAACTCCTGTTGCGGTTACGGTAAATTCAGCGCCACCATCGCCTAGTATTTCGAGCAACGGACCCACTACTTTCTGCCAAGGAGGATCAGTGGTGCTAAGTTCAAATTACGGCTCGGGAAATACTTGGTCAACAGGAGCAACTAGCAATAGTATTACAGTAAGTGCTTCTGGATCGTACAGTGTTACCCATACAGATGCCAATGGTTGTACTTCATTTAGTTCTGCCCCAGTTGGGGTTATCGTAAATAGCACTCCAGCTACTCCAACGGTCTCGGCAAATGGTTCTACAACATTCTGTGCAGGCGGTTCAGTGCTACTTACTTCTAGCGTGAGTTCTGGAAACTTTTGGTCGAATGGTGCAACATCGCAATCCATTATGGTCAGCGCTTCAGGCAATTATTCGGTGGTGAATACACAGGCTGGATGCAGCTCTGCTTCCTCTAATGTTATCTCCGTTAACGTAAATGCTTTGCCAACTACTCCAACGGTTTCAATTAGTGGAGGAACAAGTCTTTGTCCAGGTGAAAATGTCGTCTTGACTTCTAATTACAGCAGTGGGAATCTGTGGTCTAATGGATCAACCACAGCATCAATTACAGTAACTGCGGCTGGTAATTATACGGTTCAACATACAAATGCGAATGGCTGTCAATCAGCCAGCTCTACTTCCGTTTCAGTCACAAATGTGGCGGCGGTAAATGCGAGCTTCAATACGCTAAGCAACAATTTTTGCTCAACAGATCCGGTGGTAAACTTGATCCCAAACAACGCTGGAGGTTCTTTTTCTGGTGCCGGAGTGAGTGGTAATACTTTCAATCCTGCCGCAGTTCCTTCGGGTATGTGGGGAATGCCGATTGCCATCTCTTACACAATCAGTCAAAACGGATGTACCAGTATTTCATCGCAATCAATTGTGGTGAACATGTGTGGAAATCCAGTTCGAAATGTGCGCATCAAGATTTTACTGGAAGGTAATTACTTGGCCGGAACAGGAACCATGCATACACAGTTAAACGATGCCGGTTTGGTTCCTCTTTCTCAGCCCTATGGTGTAGCTCCTTGGAATTACAATGTTGCAGTTTCAGCTTCCAGTATTCCAGCCAATGCGGTGGATTGGGTGTTGGTCGAGGCTCGTACCGGAACCCCTAGCACCACTGGAAATGCAGGTACGACAGTGGTCGAACGTCAAGTGGGACTTCTCATGGAAAACGGAGATATTCGATCGGCCGATGGTTCGACTGGATTGGATTTCAATAACCTATCAGTAGGTGCTCAATACCATTTCTCGGTTCGCCACAGAAATCACTTGGATGTATTGACTGCAAATCCTCTAACAGCCAACAGCATCATCTACTACGATTTCACTACTTCTGATGCGAAAGCTTTCGGAATTGAACAAGTGAAACCAATGGCAGATGGTAAGTATGTACTGCACGCAGGTGACTACAACCACGATGGAGTTATTCAAACGACCGATTACGATCATTGGGTGAGTGATCCTTCCATCTTGAATACTTATTCCTTAACCGACGGTAATTTGGATGGTGTGGTGCAAACGACCGACTACGATACATGGTCGCGAAATAAAGCCAAGATCGGATCAATAGAAATTCAACAGTATTAAAGAATACATGATTTGCGTTTCAATGCAAATGAAAACCTTCGCCTAATAGGCGGAGGTTTTTTTGTTGCTGAAAAGGTGAATTGATTGCTTTTCCTTTGAATGTTCGTCGATGCTGAGGTGTCTTACTTGCAGTATTCTGTTGCCAACAGATTGTGCCGCCTACTCAGAGAATCAAGGACCTTGCTCAATGAATGAAGTACTTGTAGATTACGCCCACACTTCGTCCACATTGTGGAAAACTTTTGTGGAAAACAATTGATTTAGAAGGATTTGTAGATTTGAAAGAAAGGAATTCGTTCTTCAGGGCCTCAGAGATCAATTTTTTGAATGAAAACCAGCAGTTTCCCTGTTTTTGACCTTATATCGTCAAAAAAGCTATGGAATAATTCATAACTTTAAAGGTCAAATCGCTAAGGGGCGAGGACTATCTCAGATGGAATAGCTCCTACTGACTAAAAGGATATCAAAATAACCTCAAAATAAAATTTATGACTCTAAGATCTACAATTTGCTCCTGTCTCCTGGCAATGCTCTTTTGCTTTGGGATAGGTCTGCAAGCTCAATCCGTAGATTGCCAATTTGTCGAAAGCGACAATACGGACTGCGACAATGACTTGTATTGCGTGAAAATACAAGTGGGTTCAGATGATGGTGCCGATTTTTTGGCCAACTTCTCTATCCGCTTTAACTACAATCCTCTTGCCATTCTTTTCGATGGTAAGATTAGTACGACCACCAATTCAATTACTACTGGAACCTACACCCCATTGAATTTTACTGAAACGCATCCTTACGATGTAGTGTTTGGAGGAAACGTGGTGGGTTCTGTTGCTTTTTATGATGAAGAAGGATTAGACGGACTACTGCCTGGAGATGTGCTTTTGACCTATGTGTTAAATGCATTTCAAGGAGAACAGCCTGCACCAGACATCACAACAGGATGGACGGATGTTGCAGAATTCTGTTTTGAGGTGGTTGATGCTTCTTTGGATACAGGTTTGATTTTTAAGGGAGTTGAAAACGGCCCTTCTGGTTCTCAAACTGGAGACACCAACTTCAACGATGAAACCAATGATCCTGTCAATAAGTATGACAACGGATCATTTGGTGGTTTGAGCGTGACATTCACGGAAGCTTGTACTGAGGTTGATTGCGCGGGTATACCGGGCGGAACAGCTACAGAAGATGCTTGTGGAGTATGTGACGATGACGCTACCAATGACAATGTTACCTGTGCAGATTGTGCAGGCGTTCCAAACGGATCTTCAACGACAGATGCTTGTGGAGTATGTGATGATGACGCAACCAACGACAACTCAACATGTGCAGATTGTGCAGGCGTTCCAAACGGATCTTCAACGACAGATGCTTGTGGAGTATGTGACGATGACGCAACCAACGACAACTCAACATGTGCAGATTGCGCGGGTGTTCCCAACGGACCTTCAACAACAGATGCTTGTGGAGTATGTGACGATGACGCAACCAACGACAACTCAACATGTGCAGATTGCGCGGGTGTTCCCAACGGACCTTCAACAACAGATGCATGTGGAGTTTGTGACGATGACGCTACAAACGACAATGCAACATGTGCAGATTGTGCAGGCGTTCCAAACGGAGCTGCAACAACAGATGCTTGTGGAGTTTGTGACGATAATGCCGCAAACGATAATTCGACATGTGCAGATTGCGCGGGTGTTCCTAATGGTCCAAACACGGTAGACAACTGTGGTACTTGTGACGATGACGCTACCAACGATTGTACAACGGATTGTGCAGGTGTTCCTGGTGGTTCTTCAAGCTTGGATGCTTGTGGAGTTTGTGACGATGATGCCACAAACGACAACGCAACATGTGCAGATTGTGCAGGCGTTCCAAACGGATCTTCAACAACAGATGCTTGTGGAGTTTGTGACGATGACGCCACGAACGACAATGTAACCTGTGCCGATTGCGCAGGTATTCCTAATGGTCCAAACACGGTAGACAACTGTGGAGTATGTGACGATGATGCTACCAACGATTGTACCTCTGATTGTGCTGGCGTTCCGGGTGGTTCATCTACTCTTGATGCTTGTGGAGTATGTGACGATGATGCAACGAATGACAATACGACTTGTCTCGATTGTGCTGGTGCTGTAAACGGAACCGCAACGACGGACGATTGCGGCGTTTGTGACGATGATGCGACCAACGACAACACGACTTGCTTGGATTGTGCTGGTATCGTAAACGGAACAGCAACTACGGATGATTGTGGTGTTTGCGACAGTGATGTGTCAAATGACAATACAACTTGTTTGGATTGTGCAGGTGTTCCAAATGGCGAAAGCTATGTTGATGCTTGCGGAACTTGTGATGCTGATCCGACGAATGATTGTCCTTCAGATTGTCTAGGCGTTCCTGGCGGAACTGCTACTATAGATGCTTGTGGAGTTTGTGACGACGATTCATCAAACGATAATGCCACTTGTTTGGATTGTGCTGGTGTGCCGAATGGTTCATCAACAACCGATGCTTGTGGAGTTTGTGATGATGATTCATCAAACGACAACTCAACTTGTGCGGATTGTGCAGGCGTTCCTAACGGTCCAAACACGGTAGACAACTGTGGAGTATGTGATGCTGACGCAGCAAACGACAACGATACTTGCGCAGATTGTGCAGGAATACCGAATGGTCCGAACACGGTAGACAACTGTGGAACTTGTGACGACGATTCAAGTAATGATTGTACAGCTGACTGTGCTGGTGTTGATGGCGGTTCTTCTACTTTAGATGATTGTGGTGTTTGTGATGATGATGCATCAAATGACAATACAACTTGTTTGGATTGCGCGGGTGTTGTAAACGGAACAAGCACAACAGACCTCTGTGGAGTTTGTGATGCTGATGACACAAATGACAATGAAACTTGTACTGATTGTGCCGGTATTGTAAACGGATCAAACACAGTAGATGATTGTGGCGTTTGTGACGATGATCCAACTAACGACAATGAGAATTGTGGGCAGGATCCTGAAATCACTAACGATGCAGCAGTAGTTTCTACTGGAGCCTCTGTTACTATTGACGTTTTGGTAAATGACAGTGATCCAAGTGGTGGTTTGCTCTCTCTTTGCTTAGGCACTGGAGACGCAACTGCTTCTAATGGAACGGTTGTTACCAATGCAGACGGAACCATGACTTACACACCAAATGCTGGTTTCGAAGGAACCGATGGTTTCTCTTATACCGCTTGTAGTGACAATGGCGGTTCTGCATCAGGAAATGTAAGCATAGTGGTTTCACTAGCTGCTGTTTGTGATGTAGACGTCTCGTTGGTTTCTCAAGTTTGTGATGAGGCTTCTGGTGTACTTACTGTTACTTACCAAGTAACAGGTACTTCTAGTACTTACTCAATCGCTGGTTCAAACGTTGCTGCAGGCAGCAACTTTACTGCTACTTATGCTTCAGGTTCTGTTGCTACAGTAACAGTAGATAGCGATGATACCGGAACTTGTGATCCAACTAGCTTCAACTTCGACATTGACCAATGTGATATTCCAGTGGTTTGTGATTTGAGTGTTGTGGCTGTAGAAGATTGTGATGAAAGCAGCGGTACGAACGAAGTATTGTTCACTTTCTCAGGTGGTACTCCACCCTATAATGTATCGGGTGCTGTTGATGGTGTATTTGATGAGTCAGGTGCTACGATTTTAGTAGAGTATGCTGATGCTGCTGTTGCCACAATTACCATTGAAGATTCAGAGGGTTGCTTAGATGCATTCAATTTCGACTTTGCCAATTGTGTAAAAACACAAGAGTGTGCAACAACCGTAACTGCTGAAACAACTTGCGACGAATCAACAGAAATGATTACTGTTGTTTATACAGTGGAAGGTGGCTTGGCTCCTTACGTGATCACCGGTGGTGGCGTTGATGGAACCTACAACGAAGGAGATGTAATCACCGCAACATATGCAAACAACACCGACGTTACCATTGATGTAGTAGATGTAAACGATTGTGATGATTCAGTTGACTTTAGTTTCACAGGTTGTGAAATGGTTGGTCCTGTTTGTGATGATTTGAACATTGCTGCTGCTGAAGATTGTGACAGTGCATCTGGATTGTTGGATGTAGTATTCACATTTACGGGCGGCCTTGCTCCTTATACCGTTACGGGTGAGGTTGAAGGTTTGTTCGATGAGGGTGATACTTTCTTGGCTACTTACTCAGGTGCTGCTGATATCAACATCAACATCGTAGACCAACAAGGTTGCGACAAAGACTTCACTTTCTCTTATGCTGATTGTGTGAAAGCAACAGGCTGTCCGCTTGTGATGGCTGAAGCTGATCAGCAATGTGACCAGGCAACAGGTATCTCTGTTGTTGTTATCACATTTGGTGCTGGAACCGCTCCATATACTGTTTCTGGAGATGTTACTGGTTCATTCGATGAACTGGCTACAGCTACTGTAGATGTTGTAAACGGACAAGACTTGACGATTTCTGTGGAAGATGCAGTAGGTTGTGAATTCGAATTGAATTACACGGTTGAAGATTGTTTCATTGCATGTGCAGTTGAAGTAACTGCCGATGTTTCTTGTAATTCAGCTACTGGTGTAACAACCGTTGTTATTACAGCTACTGGCGGAGTAGGACCTTATCAGATTTCAATTCCTTCTTTGGGTATTGATGAAAGTTCTGCTGATGGTACATACACTTTCACCATGGAAGATGAAACAGACTTAACTGTTACTGCTACCGACTCAGAAGACTGTGCAAACTCAGCTACAGTTCAAGTTGCTGCTTGTGATGAAGTGGTGACCTGTCAACTTTCAATGGACATTTCTAACGAGGATTGTAATGAGAACTCTGGATTGACCTCAGTAACATTTGATATTGACGGAGCTAGCCTCCCAATCACTGTTTCTGGAAGTGGTGAGATTACACTGACCGATGGATCTATGTTCGAGCAAACCTTTGCAGGTGGAGAATCACTTACTTACACAGTAAGTGACGCCGATGGTTGTATCGATACTTTCTCTTTCGACATCCAAGGGTGTGATCAAGTTTGTAACCTTTCTGTTGATGTTGATCCGAGTTGTAATTCAAATACTGCTGACATCGACATCGATGGTGGTGAAGGTCCTTTCACCGTTTCAGGTGATTTTACAGAAACGATTAGCTCAGGCGATGATTTCAGCGTGAGCTTTACGCCTGGTCAAGTAGCCAACTTTACAATTACTGATGCATTCAATTGTTCAGAATCATTTACTTACTCCTTCCCTGATTGTACGGTAGAGTGTAATGATCTATCTCTTGATGTTGAAACAAGCTGCTCTAGTTTAACAGCTATGATTGACATTGATGGAGGCAACGGACCTTTCACCGTAAGTGGTGATTTTAACTTGACGATTGATTCAGGTGATGATTTCGAAATTCCATTTGTTGCAGGAGGTTCTGCAAACATTACCGTTACTGATTCTGATGGATGTTTCAATGATTTCAACTTGATGTTCCCTTCTTGTAACAGCGATTGTGTTTTGTCTATTGATTACGTTGTTGATTGTGATGATAATTCAGCACTGTTCGATATTGATGGAGACAACGGACCTTTCGTTATTACGGGTGATGTAAATCAGACGCTCGATCTTCCTTTGGATGATTTTGTAGTCAACTTCACAGATGGCGAGTCGCTTACTTTTACTATTTCAGTTCCAGGAGTTTGTTCTGAAGAATTCACGGTTGAATTCCCAGTTTGTACAGAGCCTTGTGATTTGTCAATCGATGTGATTGCGAATTGCGATGGTGATGAAGGTGGAACTGCTGACATCGATATTGATGGCGGCGTTGGACCATTTGTCATTACTGGTGATTACGATTTGGTCATTGACAGTGGAGATGACTTTACCGTTGATTTCAATGAGAATACAACTGTGAACTTTATAGTTGCTGACGCAGAGGGATGTATTGAATCATTCTCTATTGACTTCGAGAACTGCGAGGATTTCGAATGTGATGACATCGATATTGACATTGATTCGGAATGTGATTTCGTAAACCAGATCAACATCGTAACATTCAATCTGATTGGTGGCGATGCTCCTTATACCTTCACGGGTGGTTTGGACGCAACCATCAACGACGATGATTTGACTGTTGAATTCCCGGGCGGAGGTCCAGTAGAATTTACAGTTACAGATGTGAATGGTTGTACAGAAGATTTCAACTACGACTTCACACAATGCGATCCTGAGTGTGATGAAATCTTGTTGGAGGTTCGTCCAGATTGCGACGAGTCAACAGGAATTTTGACGATTGAGTTTGACTTTGATAACGGAGTTTCTCCTTACACTTTGAGCGGCGATTTCAACTTTACCATTCCTAATAATGGTGATGATTGGACACAAGTTTATGAAGGTGGTGAGGAGTACAACTTTACAGTGGTAGACGGTTTGGGTTGTGAGCAATCATTCTCTGGAATATTGCCTAATTGTGAGGTCAATGAGTGTGCCGATTTCGACGTAGACATCTCGGAAGATTGTAACAACAACACTGGTAATATCGACGTAACCTTCACCATTGAAGGCGGAGATGCTCCTTACGAGGTTTCAGGAGATGTTGATGCATCAGTTGACGGTGATACATTCACTGCTACATTTGGTTCAGAAGACAACGTACAAATTACGGTGAGCGATTCAGAAGGTTGTGAAGAGAGCTTCTCTTTCAACTTGGACAATTGCAACCAGTCAGATTGTGATGCAGAAGCTGGAAGCATTGATGAAGACGATCTTAGCAATGGCGGTGTGTACTGTCACAATGAGACCATTTCTGTTGAAGCTGACGGATACAACGAAAGCGGAGATTTTGCTCAGGCTTACCTCTTGCTAGACGGTTCTACAATTGTCGCATTCACCTTGGACGGATCATTCCAGACCATCCTCGAGCCAGGAACTTACTGCTTGCACCCATTCAATGTTGATGGTGGTACAGAGTGGAGTGTGGGGGATGACATCGCTGATATTTTAGATCAAGACGAAAACTGTTGGGACATTGATTTGGATTGTGTTGAAATCACGATTCAGTCTGCTCCATTGTTGGGCTTGAACTACAATTATGAGAATTGCGAAGACGATGAGTCGATTGAGATTTTGATCAGCTTCTCTGGCGGTTCTGGCGACGAGTATGAAATCACCGAAACCAGTGCTAATATCAACTCGGTTGTTGGTAGCTACGATGGCAATGAATTGGTAACGGTTGATATTGACCCGAATTCTCAGTTCTTCATTATTCTAGAAGATGACAACGGTTGTCGTTCTAGCGTGTTCGGTACAACGGGTACTTGTACGTTTACAGCGATTGAGTTGTTGGACTTCTCTGGTCGCGTAATCGAGAATGGAAACGAGTTGAACTGGTCTACAGCGACGGAGGTGAACAGCGACTTCTTCGGCCTAGAGTGGTCAGAAGACGGTGTGAACTTTACCGAGATTGCTAAAGTAGAAGCTCAAGGAAACAGCAACAGCACGCAGAACTACAAGTTCTTGCACGATACGGCTCCAGCGGGAGTTTCTTACTACCGTTTGATGGAGTACGATTTGGCCGGTACTGTAACAGCTAGCCACATTGTTTCACTCAACCGTGACCGTGAAGTGTTTGTGATTGCTCAGGTAATTCCAGTTCCAGCCATTGACTTTGTAGAGATCTCATTCTTGGGAGAAATTACGGAGAGAATGGATGTAGCGGTTTACAGCATCACAGGTCAATTGTTGATTCAAACAGAAGTAACACCAAATACCGAGAGCAAGACTTTCACATTGGCTGTTGATCAACTTTCTGCAGGAAATTACTTCTTGTCTGTTGGTTCTGGAAACAAGCGTGCAAACGCAAGATTCATTAAGAACTAATCAAGTAAGATTAGCTAAATAGCAAAGCCCCTCATCCATTTGGATGAGGGGCTTTTTTTTGGTGTGCCATGCATACTTTGCGCCTAATGTGAGTGAGTGAGTTTTCTGTTGCAGGTGTTTTCTGCTTCCGCCATTGCTATCCAAGCCCCTACCTTTTTCTCTGATAGCTTTCAGCTTAAGGCTTTCTTTTGTTGAAGATTATAGCATCCGCCAAAGCCAGCAGAACACTTCTGCCCATCGCTGTTAGCAAATATCCACCCCAAGATATCATCCCCACCAAACAGTACCCATCTCTACAATAGGTAGTGATCTGCTCAGAGAATTGCCAAAGCCTATACAGTAATTGATATCGATCAGCTGTTCAATACCAGCCCGAACGTTCTATATCACCATCGAGTTTGGCTCCACAAAATCGGTCGTGAATCGGTCGTGAATCGGTCGTGAATCTCTGGTAAAATCCGTAGAACCCCGGAAAAAATGTATTGAATGGTTTGGGCCTATTTAGCATCTTACCGGTCCTATCTCGCCTTCATTTTCCAGATGTGTTTCGTTCGTAAACAGGCAGTTCAGCTATGTGGATAACTCAATTTAGCTATTTTTAATTTTGTTAATAACTCATTTGCAACTGTTATGAAGATGCCTTTTTTTAGTATTTTTGCGTAAAATATCCACAAACATCTATTAGCGTAAAGTTTGGCCGACAATTTGATTTACCTCCCTCGGGATGGTAAGTCTCTGTCTACTGAACTTAAAACTGGGCGAATGATTCTGCGTATTACAGCGGTAGGTGGGTTCTTTCTTCTTTGTAGTCTTTTTGTACAAGCACAGGAAACAAGTGCGGTGGAAAAAGTGCTCGATGTCGAAACGGAACGGATGGAAGTTGTTGATGAAACAGCTGAAATTGTATCAACCTCAGAAGAAGTGGCTGATACTTTGAGTTCCGAAATTTCAGATAGTGTGGTGCTCGAACTTCGAAAGGAATACGAAGTGAAAGTACAGCGCTTACAAAGAATGGAGAAACTCCACAACAAGATCGAAAGAGAATGGGAATACTCTCGTTCCAAAAGAACATCTGACCGATCTCAGGTGAAGAAGCGTTTTGAACGAGTGCAAAGTCGTTTGGAAGAAGCGCGATTAGAGGTCAAGGAAGCGGAAGAGAAACTGAAACTCATGCCCGAAATAGACCTCGAGAACGAGCATGTAAAGGTGAACGAAAAAAGCATGGAAGAAAATGAGTCTGTAGAAGATCTCATGATTCCGAAAGCCATCTTCAACTCCTCGCCAGAAGCTGATACTCCGAAGACGAAGAACGAAAACAAGAAAGACAAGTAACGAAAGCATAGCTTCTTTGGTTATGACGATCGGACAACGAAAGTCTCCGACCAACTACAATCGAACCTTTCGGCCATCGGTTGATGCATTCCGTATCAACTATCCCTTCTGTTTAGACAACAAAGAAGTCGCCGTCCACTGAGTGAGTGCATCTATCTATCGGGATAAGTCCGAAGAAGTCGTTCTCTTCCGCTAAGCGTGCGCGAAATTCATGTTGTGCCGCAATGATCGACCTTGTAATTCCCGTGACCTTTACTAAAGGGAAATCAAGGAACAAAATCGTTAAACCAGTAGACCTTCAAAGTTCGTATTTTTGATTCCACCATTGTGTATCATCTCAATCAACTTGCAGTTGCGCATCTATTTTGTGGACTCACTCGCGGCACAAATGTCCACGCTCGGCGTAGTTCTTTCCGTTGAGCAGACTTGCAAAGTCAGTCATGGCATGGGTATTGGGCTGGCGATGCGTTTGTAGTTTTGAGAATCGCGGAAATGTTTCTCTGCTGCTCAGTCTTTGCAACTATCCCAAAAACAAAAAAGCCCCATCCAATGGATGAGGCTCTTTGAAATTTTAATATTAGTTGATCATCAACCAGCTTAGTAGTCGATTTCTACACTCCCAATCTTGGCTTTGTTGTTCTGCCAAGCATCGAAATCGGTATTCTGAATGACGCCATTCAAATCTGCATCGGCTTGTTGGTAAACGTTCAGCGCTGCTGGCTCCATTTGCCATACATCGTAATCTGTGTTTTGAATAACACCATCTTGATTGAAGTCTCCAGCATGCATGCCGAATCTTCCGTCACCAAGTGGTACCAACTGCTCGCTTCCCCAAGCAACAGCATCGGTATTTGTCATATTGAGACTCATCATCGCGTCACCACTCATTGGAGCTGCTGTCATAATGTCTAGGTGGTTTCTGTGGCGAATAACGAAGTAGTAATCTTCATCTTTGGCCAAGTTTCTGAACGCTACTCCAATGGTTCCATCTGGAGAAATTAGCTTGCCGTCTTCTCGAATGATAGCGGCCTTGGTTTGACGAGTGGTCGTTCCTTTACTGCCTGTTACATTTGGAGAACCCTGACGCACTTCCACCAACACCCAATCCACTGCATTAAGCGGTTGAATGGGGAAAGACTCCGAGCCATTGTAGTTGTATGGGGCAGCAGAGAAAGGTTGTTGAGAAGGAATTAAGGTTCCCAACTGAGCGCTCATTTCTCCATTCGATGCATAAGCACCTTCCAATAATATGGTGGGATTGAAAACGAATTTCGTATTCGTGTCGTGTTCATCAATGCTCTGTGTTTTACTTTCATTGAGTCCGCAATCCAATGAATTCAAAATTCGACGATCAGTAGTATTTGTTCCGTACTCCTGAATCGTAACAATCACATAGATCTCGTTCGCATTGAAGTTCGATGGCAAAGTGTAAGTCCATGAGTGATCTACATTCATGCCTTCCGATACCGAACTTGGAACCACTCCAGATTGGCCCCATTCTCCTCCTAAAATTTCACGCGTCCAATCGTTGTGCTCGTAATTTGTGATGGTTCCGGGATAGCCATAAAATGGACTGCTTGCTATCGACCCATAGTAGTTGGCTTGATTGTACGCACTACTACTGCTCGTGAAGCTCTCCTGGTTCACCAAACAACTAACTCTGAAGTTGCCACTCATGTCTTCCAAGAAAGTCCAATCGGCATCAACGGTCAATTGTCGAGTGCTAGAATTGTAAGTGGTGCTTACTTTCGTCGCCACTTTTCCAGCTTTGCCTAACTCAATGCGCATCAAATCATCCCAATCCAGGTGATGATGCATCACGCCTGATTGTGAGACGGTTGTTTCAGCGGTATTCGGAAAGTTGTTTCGGTTGAGCAAGCCGCGAGGTTGAGGAGCACTCAAGGCGCTGATGAGGTTCGAAGAAGCGGTATTGTCCATTCCGTCATTCTTGTGGTGCGAAGCCACCAGAACTCGTCCCGGATATTCATTCTTTAGTTGGTCTTTCGTGTAGTGTCCTTCTGGGCAGTAACCGCACCATGTCGCTGTGATTTCCTCCAACAGTACCGTGCGCTCGGTGGTTTTTAAACTGCGCTCGAAACTGTAGCTGGTAGAACTTGGAAGATCAACACTGCCATTGATGTCTTTTAACCACACCTCTAGGTTGTTGCTTTGGTAGGCATCTACCGTAAAAAAGTCGCTCGTATGGAAGCGGTAGTAAGTAGCTCCCGTCTCAGAAATTTGTTCGAATGTAGTAATGGTTTCTGATTGAACACCTTCACCATTTAGCTCCCATTCAATCGTAGCAGAAGTTACTGGAGTGCTGGTACTTTTAAGTACAACCTCAATCGGATAATCTCCCGGTGCGTATTCTTCTTGGAGATACAATCCGTGCAGAGTTTGGGCACTCAATGATCCAAGAGTGAAAAGCAAGAGAAAGAGGGTTGTGCTGAGCTTCAAGACCTTCATACAAAAGAGTTTTGTCAATAGAATATTTGCGCCTTAAAAGTAGCCTCAACTGGGCATAAACGGTGGAATTGGGCTTTTCGGTTCGACTTTCAATGAGGTAACAACAAGTAGGCGACATTTGTGGCCTTTCATGCGATCACAAGGATCGTTATATGAAAGCAATGCCGCAATGGTTTCACTCATCAATATCGGTCACCACTTGTAGGCACTCTTAACTTTATTCGATTTTTAAGTCTATAAGTTACCATCTTTGCAAGAAAGTTTTTTTTCGAGACCAATACCTATAAAGTGCTTTTCATTTCTGAAGGATTACTTTGCTTTCGAAGAGAAATAATTGCTTTGTTAAATCTTCATCTTTTACATGTAAAATGTTCAAATATTTTGCTTGTCTCTTGATGAATAAAAATATGAATTTTGGATTTTTGGAAATTAATAGAATCATCTAAATCCGGTCGAGTAACCACCGATGATGTTGAAGGTCAACTTAAAGAATTGCAGCATTCAATGGCCTCCCTTTCCTTGGAAGAATTGAAGACTTTTGAGATGGAACTGCGAAGAGTTTTGCACGAATTGTATCGCGGCGATGTTGTTGATTTGTGCATCATGCTCGACAATGATTTCGAAACAAAAGACGGAGTAATTGTTTTTGAAGATGGTATTTCAGATGAGTGGTTTCTTTACTTTCGATGTTGGTTGGTTTTGCAGGGGAAACAATTTTTCGATGCCTTGGCGGAGAGTATAGAAAATATTGTTGATCACTCAGTAGACATCGCAGATACTTGGGGTGAAGGATTGCTGTATGTTGCTGACGAGGTCTATGCTAGTCAAAACAAAGAAGCTGCTGAGTTCTTTGTTTCTGAAAGCATCAGTGCAATGGGCAATCCCACCGACTACGATAATCCAGATGAAGAATTGAAGGGAGAGCCTCAATACATTGACCATGCATTGCATTACCCCAAAATAGTGAAACGTATTTCTGAGATTAAAGATAGTCTCGATTGATTATTCATTAACATCACTTTTTAGTATTTTTGATTATTGGATTTTATTTTAAACTTCATCGAAAACTTTCCTGGAAGGGGAAAGTGGCCTTTATGGACAGAGAATTGAAGGACTTGAAGTGAACACTCACTCAAAGTATGTAGGATGCTCAAGAAATTATTATTTGTTTTAATTTACAGTATTTATTGGGGATTAAGTGCCCAAAATTATTGCAGTGACCCGCTGCTGTTTTTGGAAGTTTCCAGCACTTGGAATCTTGAGAAAGTTCCATACTGTTTCGATTGTCCCGACTTCAACAACGATGAAAGAAATTACCATTTGTACATGGGAATTCCCGACGATAATTTGTGGGGCGAATTTCCCAAGAGACCCGTAATTCTTGCTACTCCAGGATATGCATTTGGGAATACCGCTTGCGGACCTTTTGTTTGTCCTTTTGCAAATGCCATCTCCGGCCAGTTTTCGCAATATGGATACATTACTGTGTCGGTAGAATATCGGCAGGACATTGGTGATTTTAACTTTTGTCTCACACCCCAAGAAGAGGTGTTTAGAACGCATTGGCGTGCGGTACAGGATCTGCGAACTGCTGTTCAATTTGTACACGACAATGCCGATCAATATGGGTTTGATGCCGATAATATCTTCTTGTTTGCCAATAGCGCAGGAGGAATTGCCTCGCTTCATTCCGTTTTCGTGGAAGAAGAGCAAGAATTGTATGAGACCAAAGCTGGTTTGCAAGATGCTGTATCCGATCTCGGCCCCTTGCCAGAACGCATAGAGGTACAAGCTTGCATGACGATCGCTACGGGTATTTACTCGCTTGATTTACTCGATGAAACGGAGGAAACTCCGCTCTTTCTGGCGCATGGCATGTGTGACAGTGTTGCTGCTTATCAATCAGGGCCCATGTTGGGCTGTCCAGCATTGCCAACCATCAACGGTAGTTACGAGATAGCCGCAAAGGCAGCTCAAGAGAACATTCCGGTAAGCTTTCATGCAGTAGACAAGCTGGGTCATGCTTGGCCGCAAGAGACCGGTGACAGTGCTGCTGTCTTGATGCGTCATTGGTTGAAAGAGCAAATTCTATGTGGTGAACCCGAAACGGAATCTCACTACTACTTATCGGATCAGAAAGAATGTGGGCCCAAGGACTGGAACCCAATTGCCTTGGGTTTGACCGAACAAGTGCATGAAATAGACTTGTGGTTTTTCGATGCTGCAACATCCAGTTTGCGTTTGAGAACCGGAATGACGGAGGGAGCAGTTTATCTGTATGATCTACAGGGACGAGAAATCGCGCAGTGGCCAGCTCGGCAAAATCAACTTTCACTTCGAAACAGCATCAACAAAGGTGTTTTTCTTCTATTTGAAGAAGGCAAAGCACATGCTCAGCGTATTTTGATCCAGGATTGACCCTTTGAATTTTGTCTTCCTGTGCTCTACGTAATGTTAAAAGCTTTGAGTTTCTACCGCAGCATCCAAGGTGCAACCTTGAGATTTTGGCTCTAAAGTTAGGATTCAGATCGACCTGCTAGGCATTCTTGGCAGATAGACGACATTGACAGGCTCCCAAGTGACATATTTCCGACTGCCAGACAGCGGTATTACTCTTATCTTCATCAAACTGTAGAAGTGCTCTACGAATAACTCAAAACTGAAAGAAATACCTCAATGAGAAAACAATCAAACAGTAATTTTTCTCCCTCTTTGCCAATCGGCCTAATCGGTCTTCTCTCTCTCTTCTTTCTATGTTCTGTACAGGCTCAAGTTGTTATCAACGAATGGTCAGCAGCGAACTACGCTCAAGATCAAGACAACTTCGATGATTACGAAGATTGGATAGAGCTCTACAATGCCGGAGCAACAAGCTTTGATCTTTCTGGGCATTTTCTTAGTGATCGTTTGGATAACCCTACTAAATGGGCGTTTCCAGCTGGTACTAATCTCGGGGCTGGACAGCATCTTTTGATATGGTGTAGTGGTCGAGATCAAACAGGAGGCAACCTACACACCAACTTCAAGATCACTCAAACCAAATCTACAGAAAGCATCGTCTTCGCAGATCCTTCAGGGGCCTTGGTCGATTTTTTCGACATCAACATACCCAACCAAGTCAATGATTCTTGGGCACGTGTCACAGATGGTTCGGCTACATGGGGTGTTTGTCAAAATCCAACACCCGACGGATCGAATGTTGATGTTCGAGATATTTATGCTGCTACACCAGAAATGGATCAAGATGCTGGCTGGTATACAGGCTCGGTAACAGTAAGCATTAGCTCACCAGATGGATCTGAGATTCGCTACACGACTGACGGAAGTTTACCTCAAGCTACTAGCACACTTTACACAGGTCCACTCAACCTAACCAACAATACGGTGCTGAAGGCAATCGGTATTAGTGCCGATCCAAACGTTCCAAGGAGTTTCGTAGCAACAAACTCCTACTTCACAGAGGCTCCGCATTCGATTAAGGTATTGTCGATAGCAGGAGATGGAGTAGATGAACTTCTTGGTGGAGCTTGGGATGATGAGCCCTGGGGAAGTATGGAGTTGTTCTTAGAAGATGGAACCAAAAAGGACATGGCTTTCGGTGAATTCAACAAACACGGAAACGATTCTTGGAATTATCCACAACGAGGTTTCGATTTTATCGCCCGCGACCAAATGGGTTACAATCATGCCATTCAAGATCAAATTTTTGAAGAAAAAGATAGAAGTAAATATCAGAAATTGATTGTAAAGGCTGCTGCAAATGACAACTACTCTTTTGAAAATGGTGCGCACATTCGCGATGGCTATGTGCACAAATTGTCTCACGAGGCAGACATGAAAATGGATGAGCGTACTTATGAGGCGTGTGTACTTTACCTTAATGGTGAATATTGGGGAGTGTATGATATTCGCGAAAAAGTGGATGATCATGACTTCACTCGTTACTATTACGACCAAGGAAAAGAGGACATCGATTTCATTAAGACTTGGGGTAACACATGGGCTGAATACGGTACGCAGGATAATTGGAATGACTTGTACAACTACATTTTGGGCAATGACATGATGGATCCTGCCAACTACGATTACGTAAAGAGTCAATTGAACGTTACGAGCTTGGTCGACTACATGATTTTGAATACGCATGTAGTTTGTGCGGATTGGTTGAACTACAACACCGCCTGGTGGAGAGGTTACAATCCGGATGGAGATAAAAAGAAATGGCGTTACGTTTTGTGGGACATGGATGCCAGCTTTGGCCACTATATAAACTACACGGGAGTGCCTGATACTGGACCTTCGGGTGACCCTTGTTTCAATGAGCCATCTTTGGTAGATGATCCGGAAGGACACACAGAAATGCTGCAAGCATTGTTGGAGAATGAAGATTTCAACCAGTTGTATATCAACCGATATGCAGACATGAACAACAGCTATTTTACTTGTGATTACATGATCGGTTTGTTGGATGAAATGATTTTGAAGATTGAGCCTGAAATGCCGAGACAAATCGCTAGATGGGGTGGTTCAATGGCAGGATGGCAAGGTGCTGTTCAAGATTTGCGTGATTTCATTTTGACACGTTGCTCTGTTATTGATGAAGGAATTGGTGATTGTTATGATGTAGAAGGGCCGTACATTTTGAATGTAGACGTGAATCCAGGAAATGGAGGAAAAGTAGAAATAAACACATTTACCCCTGATACCTATTTCTGGTCAGGGGAGTACTTCTCAGGCATCAACATTACGCTTACTGGTGAGCCAGAAGAGGGTTGGATGTTCGATCACTGGGAGGTGACTACTTCTGATGGAGTGACGACTAACTACGACACCGAAGAGATCTCATTTGAGATGTTCGGTACCACAAATGCCAATGCTTTTTTCGTGCCGATTGGATTGGAATTCGTATTGGATGTTCAGCCAGCGGGTGCTGGAGAAATTGATGCGAATGGAACTTTGTACAGTACTTTCCAAACGTCGATTTACGGACAGCCGGCAGATGTGTTCGACTTGACTGCTATTCCTGGAATGAATGCGACATTTGACCATTGGGAATTCAAAAACAACCTACCAACTTCTACCACGGATGCAATGACCAGCTTTACAGCTGCCGACAACGATACCATCGTAGCTTTCTTCAACATAGAATACAACATCAGCATTGTAACGAATGACCCCGCAGGAGGACTTGTGTATTTGGATGGGCTTGAAATTACCCTTCCATACGACGGCAATTTTTCCGTAAATGATCTGATTAATTTGGGCGCATTGCCGAATGCCGGATTTGTTTTCGGGGTTTGGGATTTTCAAAACAACACACCGGCTCCAGATGCGACTTCTAACGAAGTTTCATTTACGGTCACCTCAGGCGACGTGATCACCGTGAACTGGTTGAGCCAGCCATCTTTGACGATTGTGGGAGCTCCGATTAATGGAGGTTCGATAACAGTGGATGGTGTTGATGTAACTGGAACATGGACTGAGTTTGTGAATCCAGGAGATCAATTTACCATTGATGTTGTACCTAATACTGGCTTTGGTTTTACAGGTTGGGTAGATGAGAATGGGGTCTTGGTTTCTACAGATCCTGAATACATTTATACTGCTGATGTAGATGGTGCGACTTTGACAGCTGAGTTTGAGGCTTTGCCGCAATTTACGGTGGTAGCTGAACCAATTGATGGAGGTGTAATTTCTGTTGATGGTTCTGAGATCGAAGAGAACTGGACAGTGTTTGTGAATGCGGGAGACAGCTTTGACCTGAGTGTTGATACGCAAGATGGTTTCACTTTCTTGGGTTGGTTTGACACTGATGGAAACTTGGTTTCTGCTGATCCTGATTTCAACTTTACCTCGGGTGGGGGAGAAGTACTAACTGCACAATTTGAGGCAGCCACTTATGAGATAGAGATCATTTTAACTTCTGAAGATGGTACGGTTTCGGTAAACGGTGAGCCTGTAACAGATACGCTTACGATCACAGTTACCCATGGAGAGACCATAGACTTGCAAGCCAATATTCCAGATGGATATACTTTCAATGGTTGGAGCAGTACTTTCGATATTGCGCCAGATGCGAGTTCAAGCACGGCAAGTTTCGTGGCTTCGGGACCTGGTAGTGTTTCAGCTGCTTTCTCGATAATTCCAGATGTTTGTGTGCAGCGATATCCTTCGGCGTTTAGCCCGAATGGTGATGGTTCAAACGATACTTACAGTCCTTTCTACATCAATTGTGAGATTGAAGGATTTGCCATGAAGGTGTTTAACCGTTGGGGCCGTTTAGTGTTTGAGTCGACGGATGTTGACTACAAATGGGAAGGAAATGATGTTTCTGGAGAAGTTCTGCCAATGGGCGTTTACGTTATGATGGTAGAGTTCGAATTCCGCAATGAAGATGGAGAGATGGAGCCTAGGGTTGACCAACGCAACATCACGCTCGTTCGCTAGCAGAAGATAGAAAAAACATAAGTTATCAAGCCCTCGGCCAATTCTGGTCGAGGGTTTTTTTGTGCCCTAGTACTTGGAAATAGATTTTTGTTTTGGCTATCACTTTGGTGTTCGAAACAAAGGGC